>Ga0255100_1000058_pt1 | contig 51084 bp, 35 predicted proteins | sample Colum_Colum_RepB_2_FD_188449 | JGI IMG/M metagenome (GOLD analysis project Ga0255100, IMG submission 188449) | Freshwater microbial communities from Columbia River, Oregon, United States - Colum_Colum_RepB_8d | ecosystem: Environmental > Aquatic > Freshwater > River | place: USA: Oregon...
GCCAACACCGACAACATCTACAACGTGGTGATTCGTGCCACGGACACTGCGGGCAACACCACCGATCAATCCCTCACCGTGACGGTGACCGATGCTGACGAGATTGCTCCGTCGATCTCTGGGCTGATTGCGCCGTCGATAGTGGAGAACAGCACGGCTGTCGCCACTTACACCGCCAACGAGACGGTGACCTGGAGCTTGAACGGCGGAGCCGATGTGACCCGGTTCACTCTGAACGCCGGAGTTCTAGCCTTCGCATCCGCACCGGACTTCGAAGCACCGTCCGATGCTAACGCCGATAACATCTACAACGTGATGATTCGTGCCACGGACACTGCCGGTAACACCGTGGATCAATCCATCACCGTGACGGTGACTGATGCTGACGAAATTGCTCCGGTGATCTCCGGCTCGTTCGCACCATCCGTGGTGGAGAACACTACGGTGATCGCAGGTCCTAGTGCGCAGTCGTTTGTTGAAACCGTGACAGGGATTGCGACGTACACGGCCAACGAGCCAGTGGTCTGGAGTATCAACAGCGGAGTCGATGCCGACCATTTCATCCTGACGGGTGGAACCCTGTCTTTCATTAGGAACACCGACTTTGAAGCTCCAGCGGATTCCGACGGGAACAATAATTACTTTGTTGTGGTTCGTGCCACGGACATCGCCGGCAACACCACCGATCACTCCATCACAGTGACGGTCACCGATGCCAATGAAGCCCCGGCACTCGTGGACTTGAACGGCTTAACACTGCCTGAGAATGCCCGTTCGGGTCTTGTTCTTGGCCAGTTGCGGGGAACGGATCCCGACCGTGGAGATTCACTTCAATACCGATTGGTCACTGGGGTTGCCGACAATGCCTCTTTCGAAGTCCAAGGAGACCGTCTCTTGAGCAAGAGACCTCTGGATTTTGAAACCCAGCGTCAGTACCGACTGCGTGTGTCTGTCACGGACAGGGGTGGGTTGTCCACCGAGCGAGAGGTTTTGGTGTCGGTCACCGACGAAAATGATCCGCCTCGCCGGGCCAGCGAGATTGAAGGCCTGAGCGGTGTTTATCGAGAGGCGTTCCAGTGGGCTGTCCCAGCGACCGCATTCACCGATCCCGATGCCGGCCAAACCTTGCGCCTCACTCTTTCAGGGTTGCCGCGTGGATTGATCTTCGATCCGTTGAATCGAACCGTTCGCGGCGTGCCTGAACAGGTGGGGAGTTACTCCCTGACTCTTTCGGCTCGGGACTCTGGGATTCCGTCTGCCACCGTCTCGGCCCAAGTGCGTTTGGTGATATTGCCTGCTCAGGCTCGGCTCAGCGTCGTGGATTGGGAACAAACCTATGACGGGCGACCCAAGCCGGTTCACGTTGTGACCCAACCCGGGGATTTGAGGGTGTTTGTGACCTACGCAGGCAGTGATACCCCGCCCACCTTGCCAGGCAATTATCCCGTCGTGGCCTTCGTCCGCGATCCCAATGTCGCCGGCTCGATATCCGGTCTCCTGACTGTGTCACGACCACGATACTCCCTGCGATTAAACCCGGCTTACCCGACAATATTGGAAGATGCTCCCGCTAAAGGTCGGGTGATTTCACCCGGCGATGCGATGGTGAAGGTTCGTCGCCAGGATGGGTCTGACCTGTCCCTCGACTTGCTCCATTCGTTGGGACTCACCGTTCGCCTGATCTTCAACTCCGTCCCGTTGGATGAGCACGGCAATGTCTGTGGATCGCTCCAACGGCTTCGGGGAGGTGTCTGGTCGCAGGTTACCCCTAGTCTCGAGAACTTGATCGACGTTTCTGCCGAGGAGCTGGAGCTGGGACGTTGGATGTATGTTCCCGACTCTGGAAAGTCCGGGCTGCGCCCGGCTTATTTGCCCTTCGATGCCGAGCTAGTGGATTCATTGGGGGTTCAAATCACCTATGCCACAGGCGGGCAAATCCATTTGCTCCTGCGTGAACGTCTGGTCGCTGTCCCTGATAGCTTGAACCGATCTACTCAACCCATCCAACGCTGGCGTACCAGTGAATTGCTGCAGAACGACGTTGTGAGCGATGGGGGCGTGGACGTGCAAATCCCTGGCGGTCGATCCGAGCAAGGGGGAGTGATCGCCGTGGAGGGGGAATGGGTTGTTTACCGTCCGGCGTCTGATTTGCCGGAAGGGGCAGTGGATCGGTTTAGTTATGAGATTCGGCAGGGAGGTGAAACCGCACGCGCCTCGGTTCTATTGATGGCCCAACCTTGGACGACGGGAACGCAAAAATCCGCTGCTCAATTGCTGCCGTCGGAACGCGGAATCCAATTGCGCTTCCGCGCACAGCCCAGCCACCGCTTCCGTGTGCTGTCGAGCGCATCCCTGCAAGCTCCGCTGGTTTGGGAAGAACTGGGTCAGGCCGATTCGGACTCAGAGGGTCGCTTGATGTGGCTGGCACCGGTTCATTTGTCGGCCCAGCAATTTTACCGGATTGAGCCGCTGCCCTGATTTTTATCAAACGCGACGATTCAGTGGGACGACCACCGTCCCACTGAATCTGTTCCCAGTTCACGGCTGCTTCCAGACGATCCGCGCGACGCTGTCGTTGGTGGAACTCTTGGTCCCGCCACCATGGGTGATGAAATAAACAGCACCGTCTTTGCCCAACTGCATGGCCAAGGGGCCCGCCGGGAGCCCTTGAAGGAAGGCCTCGCCGGGACCGGGCTTTCCGTTCTTGGGGTTCACCGCGGCCGTGCGTATGGATTTGCGGGCGAAATCGGCATAGAAGAGTGCACCACGGTACTTCTCGGGGAAGCCCTGGCCCGATGTGGCGGGGCGGTAGATCAGAGCACCGACGCAGGAGGCACCGGTGTTGCGTTGGTACTGGAACCAGGGGTCGGAGAAGCCGTCCACGTGGTTGGTTCGCGTGAGGGTTTGCAAGCCGGCACCAAAGACCTTCGGCCAGCCGAAGTTGGCTCCCGGGACGATGCGGTTCACCTCGTCATAGTCATCGCTCAGGTCGCCGCCATTTTCGGCCGCCAAAATGAGGCCGGTGGGTGCGTCGTAGGTCAGAGACCAGGGTTGACGGTGTCCGCGGGTGAACACGCGTGGGTCGGCTCCGGGGGTTTTCACGTGCGGGTTGTCCTTGGGCACCGAGCCATCAAAACCGATGCGGAGGACTTTTCCGCGCGGGTCGCCCAACGATTGAGCCTTGTTGTTCGGGTCGTCGCAGTACTTGCGGAGGTTGGCGTTCTGGTTGTTCTCACCGGTGGTCACGTAGAGCACCCGTTCCTTCGGATGGGCCAGCAACGCGCCGCCCACGTGCTGACCGGCTTGATCGCCCTCCCATTCCACCAGCGACTTCTCGCTGGCCGGGTCGATTCGCGAAGCGGCTCCGGTGCCAGTGACAGTCCAACGCGAAACCCGAGCCACGTATTTGCCCTGCGGGGCATTGGTGAGGTGGTAGGCCAGAAACACATGCGGAGTGCGCGGAAAATCCGGATGGAACGCGATGCCGTGCAAGCCACGGTCACCGCTCACCTCTGTTGCCACCGAGCCGACCGATTGCGTGGCGCGCGTCGTGGTATCGATGCGCCAGAGTTGTCCCGTGCGGCCCGTCACCCAGGCAGCTCCATCGGGAGCGAACGCCATCTCCATGGGTTCGCTGACCACCTCCGGACCGGCGACGGTTTCGATGCCGAATCCGGCGGGGAGGCTCACTTCGGCCAGGGCAGCCGAAGAAAGTGTGAGAGTGGCAATGACAGCCGCGAGGATACGATGACGGTAGGACATAATGTTCGGGGACTCACCAGAGACTGAGGAGCTGATGGTTGAGAAGCAATCCCCAGCGTTGGATCCAGAATCGGAAATCGAATTCCGGCGCTCCACAAGGACCCACACCGGTTTCGAATCACAAAATCTTCACCGTCGGCGTTGACGAACCTGGATTGCCAAGGGCATCACGGTCGGGAGTCACCCCGTCCGTTGTTGGCCGCCTGAAAGGCTATCCCCCATTCCCAATCCCATTTTGCTTCATGAGACTACCCACGTTGACCCAGATCACCTTGTTCATCTTGTCGGTCCCCATGGCTGTCTGGGCCGCATCGGGCACCACGGTGCGCACGGTTCATTCCCAACCCAGTTGCATCATCGCCACCAAGCAGGTGGAGGTGGCGATCACCCGCCGTGGGGGCCACATGGCTCCGGTCACGTTCTTCAGCGACAGCGACCGGCCGGTGCGGCCTTACCACATCACGCCGTGGCAGCTTGAAAAGCCTTCGGCGATGCCTGCGCCGGTGCTCATCACGTTGCGCGGTGATTTCTTTTGCCTGCCCTTCGGAGGCAATTCGGAAACGGTCGCCGGCGAGAAGCACCCGCCCCATGGTGAAATTGTGGGCGAACCTTGGAAGGTTGTTGGAACACGGCGCGCCGGAAAGGTCACGACCTTGACCCTCGACTTCGAGACCCGTGTCCGACCTGGGCATGTCACGAAGGAGTTGTCATTGGTGGACGGTGAAAACGTTGTTTATACCCGGCATACCCTTCAAGGGTTCTCCGGGCGGGTGCCGCTGGGTCATCATGCCACCTTGGCCATGCCCGAGAAGGAAGGGTCCGTGCGCATAGCGACCAGCGCCTTCCGCTGGGGCATGACGTGTCCGTCCCTCTTCAGCGATCCGAAGCAGCGGGAATACCAAGCACTGCTTCCGGGTGCGCAATGGGCCGATTTGACCCGGGTTCCTGCCGCCTGGAAGGGGGCGCCCGATGCCGACCTGACCCGATTGCCCGCCCGATATGGGCATGCCGATCTCGTCCAACTGGTCAACGAACCGTGGGAGAAGACCGGGGGCCCCGCCTGGACGACTGCGACCTTCACGGACGAAGGGTATCTGTGGTTTTCCCTCAAGGATCCGGCGGTGCTCAACAGCACCGTCTTCTGGATGGAAAACCATGGGCGTCACGGGCATCCGTGGAATGGTCGCAACAACTGTCTGGGCTTGGAGGACGTGACGGCCTGCTTCGCCGATGGCCTTGCCGCATCGACCCGGGACAACCCGCTCACCCGGCTAGGTGTCCCGACCGCCATTGCGTTGAGTCCGACCCAGCCCACCCGAGTGAATTACATCCAGGGGGTGGCCAGGATTCCGTCGGGATTCGACGGGGTTCAGAAGCTTGAATTTGCGCCCGGTGCTGTGACGTTCCTGTCCACCTCCGGCCAGCGTGTCACCATTCCGGTGCACCATGAATTCGTGAGAACCGGAACGCTTTGACCTGATTCATCCATCCCGCACCGTCCCATCGCATGAAATACTTCCAACGCGCTCTCATGGCTTGCCTCCTCGCTCTCCTGGGCGGATGCGGAGACAAGGCGGTCGATTCGAGCCACCCGGCCGCCTCGGCCTCGAAGGCGCAGGGAGTTATTGGCGTCTCGCTGCTCACCCTCGACAACCCCTTCTTCAAGGTCATCGGAGACAGTATCACGGCTGAAGGTAAAAAACACGGCTACGAGACGGTCGTGGTTAGCGGCGACAAGGACGTCGCCAAGCAGGGGAATCAAATCAAGGACTTCATCGTCAAGAAGGTCAGCGCCATCGTGCTGAGTCCCTGTGATTCCAAGTCGATCATTCCGGTCATCCAGGAGGCCAATGCGGCCGGCATTCCGGTGTTCACCGTGGACATCCCTTGCAATGAACCGGGCGTGAAGATCGTCACGCAAATCGCCACCGACAACGAAGGCGGTGGACGGGAGGCCGGTCAGGCCATGATCGAGGCCCTCGGCGAGGCCGGCGGCAAGATCGCGGTGCTGCATTTCAAGCAGGCCGAATCTTGCCAGCTGCGCGTGAAGGGGTTCATGGAAGTAATTCGTGCCCACAACGCGGGCGGCAAATCGAAGATCGATGTGGTCACCGAGTTGGAGAGCGGTGCGGCCAAGGATTTGGGATACAAGGCGGCCGAGGATGCCTTGCAGGCGCACCCGGATCTTCGCGGCATCTTTGCCATCAACGATCCCGCCGCACTCGGTGCCCGCGCAGCGGTTGAAAAGGCCGGCAAAACCCAGGTGCTCATCATCGGTTTCGATGGTCAACCCGAGGGCAAGCAGGCCATTAAGGACGGCAAGATCTACGCCGATCCGATCCAGTTTCCTGACCAGATGGGAGTCCGCATGGTCGATGCGATTCTGCGCCATTCCAAGGGTGAGACGCTGCCGGCTCAAATGCTCATTCCGACGCGCCTTTACCGAAAGTCCGACGCGCAGAAAGACACCACTCTCCACTGATCCCGATCCATCCTTTGACCCATGAGCCAATCCCAACATTTCTTGCACGAACTCGTCGGATCCATGTCCCAGGGGGCCGACGGCAATCCTACCGTGGTAATGGTCGAGGCGGCCTTCCGGCACCATGGACTGCACTGGCGCTACATCAACATGGAGGTCTCGCCGGCGGACCTTGGAGCCGCCGTGAAGGGGGCCAGGGCCATGGGGTTCCGGGGCTTCAATTGCAGTCTCCCGCACAAGGTGAGTGTGATCGCCCACCTCGACGGCCTGGGTCAGTCGGCCTCGGTCATGGGTGCCGTGAATTGTGTGGTGCGGCGGGACGGTCGGTTCATTGGTGAAAACACCGATGGAAAGGGCTTCCTGAAATCTCTGCAGTCGATGATCGATCCTCAGGGCAAATCGGTGGTGCTCTTTGGGGCCGGTGGCGCCGCACGGGCCATCGCCGTGGAACTGGGTCTGGCGGGCGTGCGCCACATCACGATCGTTAACCGCTCCGAGCAGCGCGGGGCCGAATTGGTGAACGTGTTGCGCGAACAACTCCAACTGGAGGCCCAACTCGTTGTCTGGAGTGGTGATTACACCGTGCCCGAAGGCACCGACGTGGTGATTAACGGCACGTCCATTGGGCTCTATGACCCCGAGGTGCGACTGGCGATCGATCTGGATTCGCTTCGCCCGGGCATGATTGCAGCGGATGTGGTCTTCAACCCGGTTCGTACACGATTCTTGATCGAGGCCGCCGCCCGGGGCTGCCGCCCGCTCGACGGATTGGGCATGCTCGTCAACCAAGGCATCGTGGGTATTCAATATTGGACGGGTATCGATCCCCACGCCGTGGTGATGCGTCAGGCCTTGGAGTCCGCCATGGGCGTATGAGCCTGCCGAGTCCGTCTGTGCCGCTGAGTTCGACGAATCCGACGAACCCACCCCTGTTGTCCCTAAGCGGGATCGTGAAGTCCTTTCCTGGCGTTTGGGCCTTGCGGGGGGTGGACCTGCAACTCAACGCCGGAGAGGTGCTGGCGGTGTTGGGTGAAAACGGCGCGGGCAAGAGCACCTTGATGAAAATCATCGGAGGCGCCCATGCCGCCGATGTGGGCAGCTTGGCTATCGACGGACAGCAGCAACGATTTCAATCCCCGCAAGAATCTCGCGCAGCCGGTGTGGCGGTGATTTACCAAGAGTTCAACTTGGTCCCGGCGCTTACGGCGGTGGAAAACATCTTCCTAGGCCAGGAGGAGACCACCGGTGGCTTCCTGGCCCGCAGCCAAGAACGGGAACAAGTTTCGGCCCTGTTTCAACGGATGGGCGTCGAAGTGGACTTGGATGCGCCCTGCCGCCGGCTCAGCACCGCCCAGCAGCAGTTGGTCGAAATTGCCAAAGCCTTGATTCACAAGGCTCGGATCCTGGTCATGGATGAACCCACGGCCGCGCTGACATCTCACGAAGTGGAGAAGCTCTTCGCACTCATGCGGGAATTGCGGCGTCAGGGCATGGGGATCCTCTACATCAGCCACCGGTTGGAGGAGGTGTTCACCATCGCCGACCGAGTGACCATTTTGCGCGACGGAGGCAATGTCTCCGACTGCCCGATTCATGCGATCACCCGCGATCAAATGATCGAACGCATGGTGGGTCGACCGCTGGATCAGGAGTTCCCGTCCCGTCGTGTGACTCGGGGCGGTCCGCGGTTGGAGGTGTCGGGCTTGCGCCGGGGAAAGGCCGTCCAAGGCATTTCCTTTCAGGTGCACCGGGGTGAAATAGTGGCGCTGACCGGATTGGTTGGGGCAGGTCGCACCGAGACGGTCCGGTTGGTGTTCGGGGCTGATCCGAGAGACGCCGGAGAAATCCGGCTTGATGGCCAGGTTCTCGACATCCGGTCGCCCCGCGATGCCATCGAGGCTGGCATTGGATTGCTGACCGAAGATCGCAAACTGCAAGGCCTGGTGCTGAGGCATCCGATCCGGGAGAACTTCGGCCTGCCCAACTTGCGTCGGTGGTGCCGGCGCGGCTTTGTGCAGCACCTGCGGGAGCGCGCCGAATTGGACCACTACATCGCGGCCCTCCGCATTCGCCTGTCCAACCCGGAGGAGCGTGTTGGCAACCTCTCGGGTGGCAATCAGCAGAAGGTGGTGTTGGCTAAGTGGCTGGCCCGCGACTGCGAGGTGCTCATCTTCGACGAGCCGACCCGGGGCATTGATGTCGGCGCTAAGTACGAGATTTACCTGCTCATGAACGAACTGGTGGCCGCCGGAAAATCCATTCTCATGATCAGCTCCGAATTGCCGGAGGTGCTGGGGATGGCCGACCGGATCCTGGTCCTGCACGAAGGCCGGATCACCGGCGAAATCACCGATGTGGCCCACGCCACTCAGGAACAAATCCTCCAATTGGCCCATGCCTGAACCCATGAAACCTGCACGATGGCTGGCCGACTACGGCATGATTTTGGTCTTGGTGCTGCTGTGCACCTTTTTCAGCGCGGTGACTTACAGCGAGCAGTCGCTGACCGGTGAGGTGGCTGCGCGTCAGGTGGTTGAGGCGGTGTTGAAGGCGGTTCCCAATGGAGCCCGCGTTTTGGTTGTAGCCAGCGACCAGCCTGGAGATGCGGCTTTCGCGGCTCGGGTTGAACGCGATCTGACAGCGGCCGGCGCACGGGTCCTCGCGTCCGCGACTGGTGAACCCCGGAACGCCCGCGAGGCCATGCAGAAAATCCAGGCCGCCGGCGGGTTGCTCGATGCGATCGCCGCCACCCGGGTGGCCGGAGGTTGGCGGCTTATCACGGACCTCGCCTCCGATTTCCCGTCGCTGGGATCGCCGCGCGTGATCACGCCCGCCAGCTACCGGTGGCCCCATTTTCTGAAGTCCGAGAACCTCCTGAATATCGCCAATCAAATTGCCGTGATCGCCATCGTGGCCATTGGCATGACTTTGGTGATTATCACCGGCGGCATCGATTTGTCTGTCGGGAGCCTCATCGCGCTGGCGGCGGTGCTGGCGGCGGGATTTATTCGTGACCAGGCCGGGGGTGTCACCGCCTCCACCGGCGGCATGGTGCTCGGGTGTTTGTTGGCGATTCTGGTGTGCGGGGCCATCGGAGGTTTCTCTGGATTGATGATCACCCGATTCGCAATTCCACCTTTCATCGTGACGCTGGCCACGATGCTCGTCGGCAGCGGCATGGCGTATATTCTGGCCCAGGGACAATCGATTTATCAAATTCCCGATTCCTTCGTCTGGCTCGGGCGCGGTGCGGACCTCTTCGGGCTTCCCAATGCCGTGGTGCTCCTGTTGGTTTTGTACGCCTTGGCCCAGGTGCTCATGGCGCGCATGAAGCTCGGACGTTACTTGTACGCCGTCGGTGGCAATGCCGAGGCGGCGCGGCTTTCGGGTGTGCCGGTCCGGCGCGTGCTCCTCTTTGCTTATGTGGCCAGTGGGCTGCTGGCGGGACTCGGGGGCGTGATCATGGCTTCGCAGCTCAAGAGCGGATCACCCACGTATGGCAACATGTACGAGCTCTACGTGATCGCCGCCGTCGTCGTGGGCGGTACAAGCCTGAGCGGAGGCGAGGGCCGGATGCTGGGGACGTTGACCGGTGCCTTCACTATCGCCGTCATTCAAAACGGCATGAACCTCACCAATGTGGAGAGTTACACCCAGAAGGTGGTGCTCGGGTTGGTGATTTTGGGAGCCGTGCTCCTCGACAAGCTACGCCAAGCCCGTTGAGTGATCCGGCAATCCTGCCGGTCTCTGCGCCTCTTGACCCCACTGTTCACAGATCTCGTCGATCATCCGCTGGCGCCCCTCGCGCCCTCGTCCCATGTACCGCTGTCGCAATCGCGGCAACATCTCCTCGGCTACCTTCCGGCTCATCGGCATCCCTTCTCCTAGCCGGTGTCACCCCTTTTGAGTCAACGACCTCATCCTCCACCGCCAAGCCAATCCCTCAGGGTGTCAAAACTTTTGAGGCAACAGGTTGATTTTCCGTCCCTATTCTCAGGCTCGAACTGCGATCCCGAATCGCATCCTATTCCGACTTCGATCTAGCTAATTCCTGTCCCATGAAATCGATCATCCAGTCCGCTCTCCTTGCAATGGTGCTCGCGACCGTCGCCGGTGCCCGCGCGGCCGACGACCTCCTCATCGCCGACTTTGAAGGCGTCGACTACGGCGCATGGAAGGCCACCGGCGAGGCGTTTGGCAGCGCCCCGGCCCGCGGTGCATTAGCCGGGCAGATGCAGGTCGAGGGTTTCCTGGGGAAGGGTTTGGTCAACACGTTCCGCGGGGGCGATGACGCGACCGGTGCCCTGAGTTCAACGCCCTTCAAGATCGAGCGGCGCTTCGTCGCCTTCCTCATCGGCGGGGGTCACAACGAGCAAAAGCTCGCCCTGCAATTGCTGGTGGATGGCCGGGTGGTGCGTTCGGCAACAGGACCGAATGACCGCAGCGGCGGCAGCGAGGCGTTGGCCCCCGACTCGTGGGACGTCGTCGATTTGGCCGGTCAGACGGCCTCCATTCGCATTGTCGACGAGGCCAAGGGCGGTTGGGGGCACCTCAATGTGGATCACCTCCGGCAAACCGACACCCGACCGAAAGGCCTGCAGAAGAACGTCGAACGGTCCATCCCGGTGACGGCCCGCTATTTGCACCTGCCCATTCGCAACGGGGCTCCGAAGCGCGTGGTCACCTTGATGGTGGATGGGAAGTCCGTCGTTCGGAACGACATCGAGTTGGCCGATGGTTCCGCCGACTGGTGGGCGCCCATGGACGTGTCGGCCTGGCGGGGAAAGACCGTCACCCTCCGTGTGGACGCATTGCCCGCCGATTCCGTGGCGCTGTCGGCGATCGAGCAAGGCGACGGTTTCAAGGATGAGGGATCGATGTACCGCGAGCCGTTGCGCGGGCAGTTCCATTTTTCGCCGAAGCGCGGCTGGAACAACGATCCGAACGGCATGGTCTTCTACAACGGCGAGTATCACTTGTTCTTCCAACACAATCCGTACGGTTGGGATTGGGGCAACATGCACTGGGGCCACGCCGTCAGTCGTGATCTGATCCATTGGGAGGAGCTCGGAGACAAGCTCCTGCCCGACGACATGGGACCGATGTTCAGCGGCAGCGCCGTGGTGGACTGGAAGAACACCAGCGGCTTCGGCAAGGACGGTAAACCGCCGCTCGTGCTCATTTACACAGCCGCCGGCAATCCCACCGTGCAGTGCATCGCCTACAGCACCGACGGCCGCAAGTTCACCAAGTTTGCGGGCAATCCCGTTCTGAAAGAAATCACCGGAGGCAATCGCGATCCCAAGGTGATGTGGCATGAAGCCTCCCGGAAATGGGTGATGGTGCTCTACGTGGAGCGGCAGAAGAAGCACACCATCCACTTCTTCAACTCGCCCAATCTCCGCGATTGGAGCCTGACCCAAATTGTCGAGGGCGATGCGCCCGGCAAACCCTATCTCTTCGAATGCCCGGACTTCTTCGAGTTGCCCGTGGACGGCGATCCGACCCGTCGGAAGTGGGTGCTACTCGCAGCCAACAGCGCTTATGCCGTGGGCACCTTTGATGGCGCACGCTTCGTGCCCGAGCAGAGCAACCTGGCCGGTCAGCGAGGCAAGGGCTTCTACGCGCCCCAGACCTTCAGCGACATTCCGGGTGCCGATGGTCGTCGCATTCAAATGGGTTGGTTCCAGACCGCCACCAAGGGCATGACCTTCAACCAGTCCATGACCGTGCCGCTGGAGCTCCGGTTGCTGACCACGGCGGACGGGCCGCGATTGACCTTCACACCCGTGCGCGAACTGGAGGCGCTGCGGGCCGGCTCCCAACGCTTGGGATCGTTGTCGTTGGCTCCGGGCGCGAAGAATCCGCTGGCGAAGGTGCAGGGGGAATTGCTCGAAGTCCGCGCCGTCCTGAAGCCCGGACCAGCGACCCACATCGTGTTCAGCATTCGCGGGGTGCCTGTGGTTTACGACGTGAAGCAGCAAGAACTGGTGGTGGCTCAACATCGCGCGCCGGCGCCGCTGCACGACGGCACCTTGGACCTGATTATTTACTGCGACCGTACCGGCCTGGAGGTCTTCGCCAGCCGTGGGCTTTGTTACGTGCCGATGCCCGTCCAGCCGAAGCCCGAGGACCGTTCGCTTTCGCTGGAGGTCCAGGGAGGTGCCGTCGTCTTCAAGAACCTCGAGGCTCATGAACTGCAATCTGCCTGGACTGCGCGGAAAGTCATGACACCGGCGGGTTCAGTTTCTCCGGCACGTCCGGCATTTCCGGCCAATACGGCCAGCCCGACGCGGCCATGAACTTCGGATCCCGCCGCTACTTTTGCATCGGCCTCGGGGAAGTTCTTTGGGACCTCTTGCCGGGCGGTCGCCAATTGGGCGGAGCGCCCGCCAACTTCGCCTACCATGCGCATGCGTTGGGAGCCGAGTCCCTCGTGGTTTCGCGCGTGGGCCGTGACGATCTGGGTCGGGATCTCGTCGAGCACCTCAATGCTCTTGGTCTCGTAACCTCCGGGATCTCCGTCGATCCGGCTGCGCCCACCGGGACCGTGAGCGTGACCCTCGATCCAACGGGGCAGCCCACTTACACCATCCACACCGACGTTGCCTGGGATTTCCTGGAGGCGGGTCCCGAGGTATTACGAGCTGCGGCCGGCGCTGATGCAGTGTGCTTCGGGACATTGGCCCAGCGCCACCCGGTGGCCCGCGATTCCATCCGGCGCGTGCTGCAGGCGACTCGGCCTGAAGCCTTGCGCATCTTCGACATCAATCTCCGCCAACGGTTTTGGTCGCGGGAGGTGATCGTCGAGTCCTTGGCGTTGGCCAATGTGCTGAAGTTGAATGACGAGGAGTTGCCCATCCTTATGGATCTGCTGGGTTGGCCATGTGAAGACGATCAGGGACTGATGGCGCGGTTGGCCCAGCGATTCGATTTGCGGGCCGTGGCCCTGACGCGAGGGGCTCGGGGCAGTCTGTTGTGGACGGCCGATCGAAGTTGGAACTGGCCTGGTTCGGACCTGAAGGTGGCCGACACCGTGGGTGCGGGTGACAGTTACACGGCGGCCCTCGCTCTGGGATTACTGTCGGGAAAGTCGCCTGAAGACATTCTCCGCATCGCCCATCGGGTCGCAGACTTTGTGTGCACCCAGCCCGGGGCCACACCGCCCATGCCTGCGGATTTCGCCGCTGAATTTGTGGGAACTAGAAGAACCGAGGGAGACCCTTCGGGAAACCGAAGTTGAAGCTGGTGCGCGGGGCGGGGGTCGAACCCACAACCTTCGGCTTCGGAGACCGACGCTCTATCCAATTGAGCTACCCGCGCAGCCTAGACGCTCATCTTAAGAATCCCCCCATGGCAGGGCAACTGTTAGTTCTGGGCCTTGTTGATTCTGACCCAGATTGGCCCGCGTGTCATGCCGAGTGATGTTCCTCCGCCGAGGTCAGCCGCATTGAGGGCTGGACATCGGGCATCCACTGACGGTGGATCGACTCCATGATCCGGAACGTACTGAGAACGAAGGCGGGAATCGTGTCCTTGATCGGCCTTCTCGGGATGGCGGTGTTGTCGCCGGCGGCCTGGTCGGCGGTCGACGTTCGCCCAGAGCGGGTCCCGGAAGGGGGGCTTCAACCCGATGCGCTCGTGGATGCACAGGGGCGAGTGCACCTGATTTATCTGAGTGGTGATCCCAAGGCGGCAGACATCCATTGTGTGAGCCGTGAATCTGGACGAGGTGAGTGGTCGCGACCTCAGACCGTCAATTCCGAGGCGGGTGCCGCGGTGGCCCTCGGTTCCGTGCGCGGGGCCCGGTTGGCCTTGGGTGGTTCGGGAATCCTTCACGTGGTTTGGAATGGTTCCTCGAAGGTGTCCGCCACCGCTTCGGGCTCGGCGCCGCTCCTGTATTCCCGATCGACGCCTTCGGGCGATGGATTCGAGCCTCAACGGGCCTTGGGTGGAAAGACCCGCCACCTGGACGGCGGCGCGGCCGTGGCTGCCGACGGCAAAGGCACCGTTTGGGTGGTTTGGCACGCGGCGTTGCCGACCCCTCCGGCCGGAGGCGATGACGAAACCCATCGAGCGGTTTTTCTGAGCGTTTCGCGCGACGAGGGTGGGACCTTTGATGCCCCGCGCCGCATCGATCCGCCCGGCATGGGGGTTTGCGCCTGCTGCGCCCTGGATGCGGGGATTGGGCCGGATGGATCCGGTTGGGTGTTCGTCCGTGGCGCGGCGGGAAAGTCGCAGCGGGGCATGCAATTGCTGACCGCTGGCGCTGGTTCGTTGAACTTCCAACGGCGGGCTCTGGATAGTTGGGATTTAAATCAATGCCCCATGTCCACGGCCCGTTTGAGTGGGTCCGGTGGTCGATCTCTGGCGGTGTGGATGTCTGAGGGACGCATTCGACTGGGTCGGATGGGGGTGACAGATTCGGTTCGTGCTTTGTCGGAATCGGGTCGCAAGGCCAACCATCCGGTCGTAGTGCCGCTCGAAGGCTCGGGCTCGTTGGTCGTGGCCTGGACGGAGGGAACGGCCTGGCAGCGCGGCGGCGATTTGGCTTGGCGCACCGTGGGAGCCGATGCGTCCCAAGACTCGCCGGTGCAACGACTGCCAGGGGTTCCCGTGTGGGGTTCCGTCGCGGCGTGGCGGGAGGCCGACGGTCATGTCACCGTCGTGTACTGAACCCGTCTGGATGAGAGAGATTGGACCTCGGGGTTTCCGCCGGCTCTGGCTCATCATCCGATTCCGCCGTCAGGGCCGCTCAACGCGGAAGCTCTCGCGAATGAAGGTCACCACCGGGGTCGGATCGTCGAGCCCGTGGGGATGGTGGCCGACTCCCGGCTTGTGGATCACTTGGATTTGCCCACTCAGGGCCTTGTATCGGGATTCGATCAGGCTCGTGTTCTCGGCCACCGGCACCACATCGTCGGTGTCCCCAACCACATGGATGAGCCGGACCTGGGCCTTGGCCAGCGGGGCGAGTCGGTCCACTGGGTTGCCGTTGAAGGCGAGTGCCTCCGCCTCGTTTGCGAAGCCGTAGTGGCGCTGTAGTTGAGACCAGTCACCCGCACTGCCCTTGCCGGTGCCCTTGCCACCGGGCCAACTCTTGAAATCGCACACGGGCGCGTCGCCGTAAATGCACGCCACGCGTTCCGGGTTCTTGGCGGCAAAGCGGTAGGCGTAGAGACCGCCGCGGCTGATGCCCACCAGGGCCGCCTTGGGTCCGAGACCGCCACGCTGGAGGACTTGGTAGAAGGCGTTGAACTGTTCCATCGCCCGAGGTGAACCAAAGGTGTTGCCTACCTCGAGGTGAACGTGGTGGAACCCGTTTTCCAGCAGTTGCAGGACGCCGGTCCGGTCCGTGAACGCATCGGGGAATTCCAGGCACCAGGTCCACGGTTTTCCGGGTGCCGCCTGGCGCGGTTCGACGACCCATGCGGTCGCGCCATCCACGGCGAACCGATGCCGCACGAATCCGTGCCACGGGTCCACGCGGCCGCCAGGCCAGGGTGAAGCGGTCGGATCACCCTTCGCAGCGGTGGCGGCAGAAGGGGTTGTTGGGGTCGAGGGGGAAGAAGTTGTCTCCTTCGGATCAGAGGCCTTCAGGGTGGTCGATACGATGAGTAAAAAAGCACAGCAAAGCCACGGTGCGCAGGACAGGGAGGGCATGTCCTAGCCAGTCTTTCCGCGGATTCGGAGTCTGTCCATGGGCCGTTCTTCGGAATATCGGCGGCTCTTGTCCGAGAAGTTTTTAGAGAATCTGAGACAAAAGCGTTGACGAAATGGACCAGTAGAGAGCACCTTCCGCTCCCCAACGCGGGGGTGTAGCTCAATTGGTTAGAGCGCTGCCCTGTCACGGCAGAGGTTACGGGTTCGAGTCCCGCCACTCCCGCCATTTTCCCCAGCGTTGAAAAACCGGCCTCAAAGCCGGTTTTTTGCTGCCCAGAGTTTTTGGCCTCCAGAGGAATCCAGTGACCTCCTGGTCCACAGGCCGGTGAGAACAGGGGGTTAAACCCATTGAAACACCTGTCCCGCCGTGTGCCCTTCGGTGATTCAGCCGGTCGACAAACCCCGACCCAAATGCACTGCCTGAACGTTCAACCCGTTCAGGATCGCCTCGGCGACCGGTTCCGGGAAGGACTCAGGAATCTGAGCGCGCACTTCATCCAAGACCCGGGGTGTCTGGTCGAGGATGTCGGCGATGATGGAGCGCATTCCAGGCATACCGCACCGTTTGGCCGTTTCAAGCCAGTGACGGCATTCGATCTCGGCGATCCGGTAATACCGATTCTTGCCCAGGACCGCCATGGCCAACGTTGCCTTTTGGGCGGATAGCTTGCCGCGACCGTGTCCGATGACAGGATGGGCCGACAACACGTCATAGCGCGGGGTGAGTTCGTAGTCGCCCTGCGGCAGGAGGAAGAGGCTGAAGTTCTTCGCATGCCCATCGATGGCCGCCAGCAGCCAGAAGATCACCTGGGTACGCAGGAAGCTCCTGCGGTCTTCGTCGGCCCGGAGGGATCCCTGCAGGAGGTCCATGATCTTCATGATTCCCGGGCCACCATCGACCTCGTATTTGAGGTGGGGAGGCGTCGCCGTGGCCTGGCAAAAGTCCTCTTGGGGAAGACGTAGCCACCGGATTTTATCGGATGACAACCGGCGGTCGAAGCGTTCGACCACGAGCACCTGATACTCGCCGAACCGCCGGATTTTTGACTCCGCTGTCGGGATCCCATAGGCCTTCAGGATCCGGCCGCAAAGCCATTCATTTTCGACCGAGGTGGACAAATCGATGCCCTGCGGTCTGGCCCCGATCGGTAATTTGAGAATGTGCGTGGTGGGCGTGGCTCCGGTGGGTCTATGCCAGGCTCCCTCGTGCCAGAGTAGAGCCGTCTTTTCTTGGGCCCCCGCGAGGCTGATGCGGAAGTAATCCTCGGATGGAGGGTCTCCCTCCCGCGGGTCCGCCAGGGTTGCGGCTAGCAGCCGGGCGACCTGGGCCGAGCCGAGTCGATCACCCGTGATCCGCGACAGGTCTCCGGGCAGGGCATCCTCCGGGAGCAGTTGCAGCGCCCCGACGCAGTCGCGTCCGACCGCTTGGAGCAAGTCGAAGGGGTCGATGCTGGGAATCTGGAACCGGCGCTGGATGCGTTCGCGGATCCCTCGGTTGTCGGGAAGGAGATTGTCGAAGAACGCCTCGACTCCCTCTCGGAAGGGTTCGCCGGACGGTCGCAACGGCAGCGACAGCGAAATGGGCCGGGCATGGGGAGAACCCAGCCAACGGTCGTCATAGGCGAACGTGTGGGTTCCCCGCGTGGGGGTCCGCCAAAGACCGACCCGCTCGCCGTTCATCCAAACGGACAAGGCTCTGGAATGACGAGGACGGGGCATGGGTCACCACTCGGTTTTCTGGCCGTCGGGGCCTTTGGGACGGACAACTAGTTCGAGATCCAAGGTCGAGAGGATCCGGTAGATCCGGGACAGGCTGGTGGTCGTGGGGTCCGACTCGATTTGCGAGAGCGCCGCTTGGGACAGGCCGCACTGGGAACCGACCCCTTTTTGGGACAGTTGCCGCTCATGACGGTACCCTCGAAGAATCGCCCCCAACTGCTCGGGAGTCCGCGCAACGAAATCAGTCATATTCGTTAAAGTAAATAAAACTAAGAAATATCGTAAACAGAATAAACTAAAGGTATTCAGTTTAAGGTATTAAAAAACATCGCAGCGCATAGCTGAGGAAAACCGATTCCGGTGGAGCCACCCGATGTCCCTCACATCCACGGCGTAGACACCGAACGAGGCCAGGTCACCGGCGCCCGGTTCGGCGGGTGTCCGAATTTGCCGTTCCCGGATACCCTCCCCGGCCCGCCGACAGTCGGCACTTCAATGTGCGGCCGACGGTGGGGCGTTAGTTCGTGCAGCGCGCTTGGATAGAGCCGCGTTGCGCCGCTGTTCCTGTTGTTTCAGGTATTCGTCCCAATCCACGGCCGGGACATTGGTGATGTCACTGCTCACCAGCACGACAGCGTGTCCGCCGAACTCATTCCTTCGTCCGTTCGGAGACAAGCCGCCCTTGGATTCCCACAACAGCGCGAGGTCTGGATCATCGTCGACCCGGAGGCCCTGCGCGTAAACCCAGCTGGTCAGTGATGGGTTCAGCGGAGAGCCATGGCTCAAGGCAGCAACGGTGGCATCACCGTCGCCAGAGATCCCGGCCAGTTCGATACCGGCCGCATACTGGGGATAAAGCTGCTGCAATGCATCGAGGCCTCCCTTCGTGCTGACGGGAAAGTTTCCGTCATGGTCAGCGGCGTAATTGCGCAGGTCCAAATACATGGAGAGAAGCGCCGCCGGGTGATGTCCGTGCGGATAGACGGATTTTCGGTAGAGAGAGACTCCGACGATGGTCATGAGTGCACCGGCGACGACTGCCAGCGCGACAACCTGCAGCTTGGGCGAAAGAGTCTTCATGTCGTCATCTCTGGACATCCCATCGAGCACATTTCATGAGCTGAGCCTGTCTGCCGGCAATGGGAAAAGTGAGTTGCAGCGTTGGTCATGGGTGTTTCACACGGTATCAGGAAATCCCGTCTACCAAGAAATCGGTGGGAGAGTTCGGGAGCGGTTGGGTGATTGGATTGGTTTCGTCTGTGGAACGGATTCCCGGGGCTGATCGATTGGTGGAGGTTCGTGTCGGTCGGGCCGATCCATCTGCGGCTCCAGCCATCCTGGAGCCCACCCTCGCCCCCGCAACTTGACCCGCACCCGTGGCCGCGAGACCTTTGGGGCCTGTTCATGACGAAATTGTCCCGCGCCCTCCGACCCCTGCTTTCCGCCCTGCTCTTGGCAGGCGGAGGTGGGTTGTCTGGGTTGTCTGGGTTGTCTGCCTTGGCCGGGTCCGACTCCGAGGTGCGTTTCGGGCCATTGGCCGAGGAGTTCCCGCTGACGTTGCGTACTGGGCATCGTGGCGAGGCGTTGGGGCCGCTCTTCCATTGGCAAGACACGCCCGAGGCATGGGGTTGGGGTTTTTCGCCCTGGGTGTCCTACCAGCACGAACCGGGTGTCGAACGCACGCAGGCCGAGTTCCTCTACCCGCTGGTGTCCTTCGATCAGTACGGTTCGCAGTACCGCTTCCACATCGTGCAGTTCGTGAGTTGGAGCGGGGGGCAGGGCACTGTAGGGTCGGAAAAGCGGCGTTTTACCCTGTTCCCGTTCTGGTTCAGCCAGCGGTCCGACGATCCGGCACAAGCCTACTGGGCCCTGGTGCCCATTTACGGCCACCTCAAAGATCGTCTGTTCCGAGACGAGGTGCGCTTCGCCGCGATGCCGCTCTGGGTCCAGACCCGCAAGCGCGACGTGGTCACCGACAATTATCTCGCGCCGTTCGTCCACGTGCGTACCGGGGGCGCCCAGGGGTGGCAGGTGTGGCCGCTTTATGGACAGGAGCATCGCGCGCCGCTCGTGCGGACCAATGCCTTGAGCGACCTGCCCGAGGTCGTGCCCGGCCACGAGAAACGCTTTGTCGCCTGGCCCTTCTGGATCACCGACCGCCAGGGCATCGGCTCTGAGAATCCGGTCACCAACACATTGGCCCTGCCGTTGTTTTCCATGCAGCGGTCGAAGCTGCGCGACAACACCACACTGATGTGGCCCTTCTTCACCCACACGGTCGATCGCGAGCGCCAGTTCGACGAATGGGGTGCGCCGTGGCCCTTCATCGGGTGGGCCGACGGTCCCGGAAAAAGGGCCCGCCGGGTCTGGCCGCTCTGGGGCCGTGCCACCAATGCCGAGCAGCAGAGTGAGTTTGTGCTGTGGCCCTTCTACACCCACAAGCGACTGCTGGCCGAGGACCTCGATCGCGAACAAACCCGCAGTGTGTTCTACCTGTGGGTCGATGTGGCGGAGCGCGACCGTCGCAATGGCGCGGAGTACCGCCGTCGATCGCTCTGGCCGCTGTTCCATCATGCGCGGGACCGGCAGGGGCGTGAACGGCTTCAGGTGCTCGCGCTGGCCGAAGGGGCCTTCCCCTCGAACGAGGGCATCGTCCGCGGTTGGAGCCCCCTCTGGTCGCTCTACCGCCACGAACGCGATGCCAAGACCGGTCGGCAGAGCCGCTCGTTGCTGTGGAACTTGTGGCGTCAGGAGTCGGGCCCCGAAGGCACCCGCAACGGTCTGTTCTTCGGGTTGTTCCGCTGGGGGAACTCTGTCCCGCAAGGAAGCGTTCCCAAGGCGATCGCTCCGATCGTTCCGACCCCTTCGACTCCCTCGCCCAAGCCCTGAACCGTGCCGGTGGGCGGGGTGCCTTGAGGCTTCAGTCCACAGAGGAAACCCAGAGCCGGAATTCCAAAGCCCGAATTCCATCCCCGGAACGATAGGGCCGAAACGACAGGGACCACGCCTCCGGGCCGGCCCTTCCGTTCGGGCCCTCCCCATTTTCAGACCGGCTCTCGAGCCCTCAGCCCCCCGCGAGCACTGTCTCGATCTTGTTCTGCAAGTCGGCGCTGATGCGCTCCACTGGCCGCTCGGCGTCGATGAGGTCGAAGCCGTAGTGGCGTTGCAGCCGTCGGAAGGTGTCGCGCATACGGCTCTGGTACTGCAGGAAGCTGTCGAACATGTCGCGTGACAGGCCCAGGTCCATGCCGCTTTCCCAGTAATCGAGGGCCTGCTGCTTGGCGAAGACGCGCTGAACCAGTTTCTCGGGCCGCACCTCGAGGTAGAACACCGCGTCGGGAACCAGCGCGATGCCGTACAAATTGCGCAGCCACTGCTCATCCACGCCGCGTACGAGATCGCGGGCCATCAAGGTGTAAATGTAGCGGTCGGCCAGCACCATTGAGCCCGCCCTCAGTGCCGGCAGGATGGTGTTCTCAAGCTGGTCGGCAAAATCGGTCGCGTAGAACAGCGAGAGCGTGGTGCGGGAGAGAATGTTGCCTTGCTGGGCGGCTTCGAGTTCTTCACTGACCAGAGACGAGCGCTTCAAGCCGACTTGGATGGTGTGATGACCCGAGGCCTCGAGCCACTGGATCAATCGGGCGATTTGGGTGGATCGGCCCGAGCCGTCGGCTCCTTCCACCACGATGAGCTTGCCGGAGAGCTTCTCGACTTCCACGCCGGGCAGGCCCAGACCGAAGAAGCGCTTCGGCGTGACCTTCGGGACGAGTACTTCGGCCTCGTTCGTGGGTGCGGATTTGGTTTTCCTGGCCATGGCTCGGATTATTTGGTGGCGGTGAAGGTGGGCAGGTCGATCCGGTTTTCGACCAGGCGGCGGACCAGTCCTTGTTGTTCTTCGATGCGCTGGTTGGCGTCCATGACCACGAAGTTGAACTCAGTGCTCATGGCCAGGTATTGCTCGAAGATCCGGCCTTGGAAAATTCGGAAGCTTTCGTACGGATCGCTGGAGAGTCCCAGGTCCATGCCAGCCTCGTGGTGCTTGAGGGTGGGTCGATTGTCCAGGATGCGGTTGAGCGACACTTCGAGGTGCGAGCGGAAGAAGAAGGTGATGTCGGGCAAGGCCGCAAAGCTGTAGAGACCCCGCACCCAAGCCGGAGGGCATCCGCGAACCACATCACGGGCAAACGCCGTGAAGATGTACCGGTCGCACAGCACCAGGTAGCCCGCCTTGAGCAGGGGCAGCAGTTGGCGCTCGTAGCGGTCGGCGAAGTCGGTGGCGTGGATGAGCGAGAAGGTCGTGGGCGTGAGCAAGTTCTGCTTCTTGCCCTTGCTCGTCGCGCTCTTGACCAGCGCCGACGAATTCCACTCGCTGAAGAAGACCTTGAATCCGCGCATCTCCAACCAGCGCTTGAGGAGGTAGATCTGGGTGGATTTGCCCGAGCCGTCGAGTCCTTCGACGGCGATGAGCCGACCCTCGAAGCCCAGTTCCGCGAACGTCTTCGTCATGACGCAGAAGACTCTATCTGAAGCCACGGTCCGTGGATAGGGAGCAGTCGACCCATGCAAAGGCGCTGAACGGTCAATGGATCACCAATTCGTCCATCGGTGCGCCGCGCTCACGCAGGGCACGACTTGCGCGCAGGCGCATTTCTGGAGCAACCTGAAGCAGCTTTCCCTTTGATCTGGGCCCACCCCTTCCTTCCTTCTCCATTGTGAAGACCTTGAACCCACTCCGTCACCTCTGCCGTCTGGCCGCCCTTCTCGCCCTGGCGGCGGGCTCGGCTCAATCGGCCGACCTGCCCGCGTTGGCCGTGCCTGATTGGCAGCCCTTCGCAGCCCAAGTGCGTCGCGTGTCGGAGGCGTTGACTCTGGCGGGATCGCCTCTCAGCGCGAAGGAACGCACCGACCTGGAGGCGGCACTGACGGATAAAAACCCAGACAAGGCCCGCACCCGCACCCAGCAAATCCTCGATGCCCATGTGCTGGTGGCCGTGCAAGTCACACCCGAAATGCGGGTCAAGGCCGCACCGGGGCCCGCTCCGGCGGTGCTCAATGAGACGGGTTGGGTCACGTTTTTGGTGAAGGTCCACAACGAGGCGGGGACCACCTCGGCCCTCCGGGTGCGCAGTCCGCAAGCGGCCCGATTGCATGGATCGCCCGCGGAGACGGTTTCCGACCGATGGCTCGATGTGGCGCTGGTTCAGGCCGCGCCTCTGAGGCCGGAGTTGGGAGGACTGCCCGTCGAATACCGGCTGGTTCAGATTTATTCCCGGGATGCGGGCCGTCGCGAGGCGAAGTTGATCTTCGATGTGGGTCAGGGTTCCCAAGACCTGGGTTTTCGCAGCGAAGTGGACACCCTCTTCACTTGCCAACCCGCCCATCCGGTCCGGCTCGAAGTGCTCGATGAGCACGGCAAGCCCTCCACCGCGGCCTTGCTCATCACCGACTCTCGGGGTCATGTGTTCCCGGCCCAGTCCAAGCGCTTGGCTCCCGATTTCTTCTTCCACCCGCAAGTGTATCGGAACGACGGCGAATCCATGGGTTTGCCCGCCGGCCGGTACACGGTCGAATTTTCTCGAGGCCCGGAATCGCTCATCCAGCGGCACGAACTGGAAGTCGCGGCCGGAAAGACCAATCGCTGGCGTTTCCAAGTGCAGCGGTGGATCGACCCGTCCACTCGTGGGTGGATTTCGGGCGATCACCACATCCATGCCGCCGGCTGCGCGCACTATGAAAAGCCGACCGAAGGAGTCCACGCCGCGGACATGATGCGCCATGTGCTCGGTGAAGACCTCAAGATCGGAGCCAACCTCACCTGGGGACCGTGCTTCGACTACCAGAAGCAGTTCTTCACCGGATCGGACGACCCGGTCAGCCGCTGGCCCTACTTGCTGCGCTACGATGTGGAAGTCAGCGGGTTTGGGTCGCACAACTCGGGTCATTTGTGCCTGCTGCGCCTGCGTCAGCAAATGTACCCGGGCGGCGACTCCAAGAAGCACTGGCCGACGCTCGGCCTGAACACCCTCAAGTGGGCCAAGGCCCAGGGGGCTTTGACCGGCCCGGCCCACAGTGGTTGGGGGCTGGAACTCGATTCGACCGAGTTGCTCACTGACAAGATTCCGCCGTTCAGCGGCATCGGAGCCAACGAGTACATCGTGGACGTGACCCACAATGTGCCGGGTCCGGATGGTAAACTGGTGCCCGCGGTGGACTTCATCAGCACCGTCGACACGCCCTTCCCGTGGGAGCTGAACATCTGGTACCACACGCTCAATGCCGGCTATCGCACCCGCATCAGCGGCGAGACGGATTTCCCCTGTATTTACGGCGAGCGCGTGGGCTTGGGGCGCAGTTATGTGAAGCTTCCGGAGCGCTGGTCCTATGAAGACTGGTGCGAGGGCATTCGAGCGGGCCGCAATTACGTCGGAGATGGCCGCAGCCATTTGATGGATTTCCAGGCCGACGCGGTGGTCATGGGTGAGAAGGGGAGTCAGTTGACTCTGCCGGAGGGCCGACCCGTGGTCTTCCGCGCGCAAACGGCGGCCCGACTGGATGAACAGCCGCAGGTGGCCATCCAGAAGCGCAAATTCAGCGAGCAGCCGTATTGGCATGTGGAGCGGGCCCGCATCGGTGCCAGCCGCAAGGTGCCGGTGGAATTGATCGAGAACGGAGTGCCTGTGGCCCGGATGGAGATCGAAGCCGATGGTGTTCTCCGACCGATTGAAATCACCCATTCGGTGAAGCGCAGCAGTTGGTACGCCCTGCGCATCCTGCCCAGCTCGCACACCAATCCCATTTTCATCGAGGTCGCTGGCAAACCCATTCGTGAGCGTCGATCCATCCAATGGTGCCTGGACTCGGTGGAGCAGTGCTGGAAGCAGAAGGAGCGCTTCTTCACCGGGGCCGAACACGGACAGGCGGTCGCCGCCTTCGATCACGCCCGTCAGGAGTACCGCCAACGTTTGGAGTCCGCCCAACCGTGATCCAATCCGCGAGGACAGCGCTGGCACTCACGCTGGTAGGCGTGCTCGTCCAGGCGGCTCCGCCGCTCGAGAATCCACGTCATTCGCCCAATGCACGCCTGGATGCGGTGCGTCTGCAAGCGGTTCAGGCCTCGGTGGACGCGCTGGCGTCGCGTCGGCAGGACCGGCTGCCCCGCGCCGATGGCCTCATGGATCTCCGGAGCGTGTTCCATGCCCATGCCGGCGATTCCTCGCACACCGGTGGCAAGCCTGAGGAGATGCTCGCGGCCGCGAAAGTGGCCGGCGTCCGGGTGGTGTTCTTGTCGGATCATTTCCGTCCGCCCCGCGACTACATGGATAGCTGGCGCGGCTTGCGCGAGGGCGTGCTGTTTATCCCCGGTTCCGAGGCCCGCGGCTTTCTGCTGCACCCTGAGGCTTCGGTGTTCCCGCTCATGGAAAAGCCTGTGCCTGAGTTGATCCCGGCGGTTGTCCGCGGAGACGGCATGGCCTTCCTGTCCCATATCGAAGAGCGGCCCGACCACTCAATGAATGGGTTGACCGGGCTGGAGATTTACAATCGCCACTACGACGCCAAGCGCGACTTCACCGGGATCTTGCAGTTGGTGCTGCGCCTCACTGATCCAGAGAAGTTGCAGGAACTGGCGGAGTTGCTGCGGCGATTCCCCGACGCCTGCCTGGCCTCACAGTGCCTGTACCCTCAGGCCTATCTCGACAAATGGGATGCTGCCAACGCCACCGGTCATTTCACGGGCGTGGCCGCCAATGATTGCCACCACAACCAGATCTTCTTGCTCAAGAAGGTCGACGACGAGACGGCGCTTCTGGGGACCATCGTGGACAAGGACGAGGACATGCGGAAGGTCCGAGTCTCCCTGCGCCCCACGTTGCGTCCCATGCTGGCTGGTAAAACCAATGGAGCCATTGTGGCGCGTCTGGACTTCGATCCCTACGAGCGGTCCTTCCGCAATGTTTGCACCCACGTTCTGGCTCGGGAGCAGACGGAGCCGGCGCTGAGAGCCGCGGTGAAGGCCGGCCAGGTCTATGTTAGCCACGATTGGATGGGCGACCCGAGTGGGTTTGACTTCCGAGTGACCGGCGTCGGCCGGGATGGAGTGATGGGTGATGAACGACCCTGGATTCCAGGGCAGCGGCTGGAAATTCGTTCCCCGTTGCCGGCGACGATTCGTCTGATCCGCGACGGTCAGGTCGAGGTGGTGTCCGAAGGGGAATCCCTCGACCATCCTGTGACCCGCGCTGGGGTTTATCGGGTGGAGTTGTGGCTGCCCATCGGCGGTGAGCGTCGTCCGTGGTTGTACTCCAATCCCATTTACCTGCGGCTGGGCCGGTGAGTCCTGTTGGAGGACCCACCGAGTTCGCGAGAGGCGATCAATGGATCAGAAATCGGCCGACAAGGTCAGGCTCACCGTGATGCCGCGCTTGTAGCTGCGGAAGACGTACTTGTCGCCGTAGCGTTCTTCACTGGCTCCGAGATCGTTGATGAGGGTTTGGCGAATATCCGGATCGAGCAAGTTGCGGGCCCCGAAGCGCATCTTCCACCGACGGCCCAGACGCTGGTTCACGAAGAAGTCGAGGGTGTTGATGGGTTGCTCGTAAATGTTGGGGCTGCCCTGACCGCCGTCGACCGCCAACCGCTGGCCGCTCCGCGTGAAGGACACCGAGAAGGTGGTCCGACTGCGGGCGATTTCCCAGGCGAGGTCGGAGTTGAGGATGTACTCGGGTTGGTCAAACAACGGCCGGTTGTAGAGGCCCACGCCATTGCCCACCGGATAGAACACATCGACCTCGGAACTGATGAAAGCCGCGTTGCCACCCAGGGTGATGCCGGCTAGCAGCGGGTCGAGTGCAGCCATGTTCTTGCGCGCTTCAAACTCGAAGCCCGACACGATAGCGTTGGCGTTGTTGGTGAAGCTGACGATGCCCGCCGCGTTGTCGGCGATGTAGGGTTCGACCGGGTTGGTAATGTTTTTCCGGAAGTACGCCAACGAGAGCAATTCGCCGGGGCGAGGGAACCATTCCATCCGCGCGTCGTAGTTCTCGATTTCCGAGCGCTTGAGGTCGGCGTTACCGCGGTAGGCCAAACCATCGAAAGTATCGAAGTACTCGAAGGGTGCGAATTCGCGGTAAGTGGGACGGGCGATGGTTTGCGACCAATTGACTCGCAGGTTCAGATTGGAGGTCACCGGGAATACCGCACCGAGCGAAGGCAGTACATCCGTGGTGGAGATGCGACCGCTGGAGGAAGCACCCAGGATTCGGCTGCGGGGCAGCACCTCGGCCTGAAGATCGGTTTGTTCGAAGCGGGCACCGCCCACGAGGCGGAACTTCGGCATGACGAACAAATCGGCCATCGCGTACACGGCGGGAATCGACTGGGTTCCATCGTAACCGTAACCATCGAAGGGAAGACCCGACCGCAGGAAGGTGGCGTTGGGGAAGAAGTAGGCTGTTCGGGCATTGGCGCCCGATCCGGTATAGTTGGTGACGAACTGCTGCCCCTGAAAGTTGAGGATCGAGTTGGCGTAGCCGGTCACATCCGACTGATTGGATCCCGAGTTCTGGCTGATTTCGTACTCGAAGCGTTGCTCGCGCAATCGGCGTTCAGACTCCAGGACGTTGCCGCCGACCTTGATCGAACTCTCCAGACCGTTACCGGGCGTGAAGGGGATTGTCAGGTCGCTGCGGAAGTTCCAACTCTTGTCCTGCGAGTCGCGGAAGAAGCGGGAAGGTTGGTTGATGTTGGGTAGCTCGGCCGACTGGGCGATGACGTTGGTGAGGCCATTGCCCGCCGGGAAGAGGATCATCGGGAAGATACGCTCGTCGGGGGAGTTCTCGCCGGTGCCGGAACTGGAGAAGCTCCAGTCGAGTTGGGCGGATCCGACTTCCCGGAATTCATGGCGACCCTTGAATTGGAAGTTGCGCAGGTAGCGCTCGCGGTAGGTCAACTGCTCGATGCGCGTGCGCTCTTGGGTTCCCGGATCGAACTGGTTGATCGTCCGCCCGGTTTCCTCGGTGATGTAGTGTTGGGCGCTTTGATTGTTGAGGAAGCTGAAGGACAGTTCGTGTCCGGGCATCAACTCCATCGCCGTGCTGGCCACGGCGCCCCAACCCACGTTCATGATGGACTGATCGCGTCGGAACTCGGAGGTACGGATCAACGGGCCGCCGTCCACAGGATCAGTGCCGTAGGAATAGCGGCCGCGGAAGGCGTTCTCGTAGAACTGGAACTGGCGGTCGTGGTTGAAGGTTCCGAACCAGCCGAAACGGCGTCCAAAGAGATAGGTGGTGTCGCCGCTGGAGACCGAGAAGTTGGAGTTTGGTCCCGGTTGCCCCATCGAGGGCGCAAACGTGGTGTTGTTGAACGATCGCAACGCGTTGTCGTACTTCTGGGCCAAGGCCAAACGATCGGCGCCCGCCGCCTGTTGCGTGTTGTTGCGCCACGGACGCTGGGCTTCGGTCAGGATCGACGGGTCGATCAACGCCCCTGAGGGCAGGGCTCGGGAACCGTCATCCATGGCCCAGAAGTCATTCTTGCCACCCGGGATCTTGAGGAATCCGTCGTTCATCGTGGCCGAACTGTTGAGGCCCGTGCCTGCCGAAACCGTGGTGAAACCTTTGGCTGGGAACGACTTGGTGACGATGTTCACCGCACCGCCGGCAAATCCGCCCTGCAGGTCCGGAGTGAACGTCTTGCTGACCACCACGCGGTCGATCATCGCCGAGGGAATCAGGTCGAGCTGAGGAGCCCGACGACGGGGATCGGCGCTCGGGAGTTCCGCGCCGTTGAGCGTGGCGATGTTGTACCGGTCGTTCAGCCCGCGGATGACGATCTGTCGATTGTCCGTGGCCACGACGCCGGTGATCTTGGTGGTGATCTGGGCCGCATCGCCGCCGCCAGTCCGGGCGATTTGCTCGGCGCTGATGGCCTCTTGGGAGGTTGCGGCGTTTTTTCGCTCTTCGAGGACCGCGGCTACGGTGCTCGGCTTGGTAGAAGCCTCATCGAAGGCGGACTTGGCCGCTGTGGCCGACGCGGTCGACTTGGAGGCTCCCAAATTACCCGCGCCGGTGCCGGGCTTTCCCTGGATGGGGCGAACGGGAGCGGCGTCGGGCTTGCGGGCATCGGCCTTAAAGAAATTGCCGGCACCGCCGCCTTGAGCGGGCGGAGCGTCGGAACGAGCAGCACTGGCCGTGGGCGGTGCGGCGGTAGCCGGTGCCGCATTGGCGGGAGGTTCGGCCGTTTCCTCGACGATGTCGCTTGCCTTGGGCTGCGGCACCTCGGGTGTGGGTTCCGGGGGCTTGGGCTTGGGCTTCGGCTTCTCCGGTGGCTTGATGCCCGTGATCTGGTAGATCGCCTGGGGCACGAAACCGGCCTTGTGGGCCAAGTAGGCCAGACCTCCAAGGGCCAGAGCGTGGACTACGATCGAGATGACCAGACTGGAGCGGTCAGCCTTCTTCTTGGCGTTGCGGGCCATGCCTGTTTCCTATTTGGCGGCGCCCGCGGTGTCTGTCGCGAGGCCGATCTTGGTCACATTGGCCCGGGTGAGGATGTCGAGGACTTGAACGACCTTCTGGTAGTTCACGTTCTCGTCGCCACGCACCACGACGCTGAGGTCGGGGTTGCTCTTGCGGAAGCGGATGATCTCGTCCTCCAGCTTCTTCAGAGTGATGGGCTCGGCGTTGAAGTAGATGTTCCCCGCGGCATCGACCGTGACGTTGTTGATGTCCTGTTTGGCCTGGTTCTGCGGCGGCTGCTGTGCGGCCGAGGGCAGGTTGATGTCGATGTCATTGGTCGACGGGGCTGTGGTGATGATGAAGATCACCAGAAGCACGAAGGCCAAATCCAACAGCGGGGTGATGTTCAGTTCACCCATCGCATGGTGGTGCGATGCGGAGAATTTCTTGCGTCCGCGACGCCCTGAGGCTGCGGCGCTCATGGGCGGACGTTGTTCTGTTGACCGAGGTTGATGTTCCGCAAGGCATCGGCGATTTCGTCAGCCAAAGCGCGGTTATCCACATACTTATGCTCCAGATCGGTCATGACCTCGGAGTTGAAATTGTCCAGTTCCTGGGTGATGCCGCGGATGGCGGTGATCATCAGGTTGTAGGCGAACATGGCCGGGATGGCGACGAACAGACCGACGACGGTGGCGATGAGTGCGCCGGCGACACCCGGGGCCATCGCAGTGAGGCTCGCGCTGGCCGCCATGGCGATGCCGGAGAAGGTTTCCATCACGCCCCAGACCGTTCCCAGAAGACCAATGAAGGGTCCGCCCGCGACAGCAGTCGTGAGGATGATCATTCCTTTTTCAAGCGAGAGGGCCTCGGTGCTGACCGCTCGTTCCAGGGCCACTTGAACGGATTGGAAAGACTCCACGCTGATGCGCTTCTGGCCCTTGACGGTGACCGGGTTGTTTTCCAAGTGGTACTCCACCTCGCCGCATCCCATTGCGTAAACCTCGAAGGCAGGCGCTCCCGAGAACTCCTGCTTCTCGCGGAAGAGCGACATTGGATCCTTGGCGTCCCGATAGGCGGCCAGGAACTTCTTGCTCATGGCGCGAGCCTTCAAGATTTGACGGCCCTTGGTGATGATCACCGACCAGGAGACCATCGACACCAGGATCAGGGCCGAAATGGTGATCTTGCCTTCAATCGTTGCCTTCTCGAAGGCGAAGGTCAGGGCGTTGGCGAGGATGGGTTGGATCGGGTCCATGATGGATCGGTCTCTTGGAAGGGAATTGCGTCTCTCTCAGGTGAACTGGGCTGGGCCTGGCGTTGGATGCGATTACTTCGCGGTGGCCCCGGCCGGCGCGTTGGTGCCGAAGAGGCTGGAGCCGAAGTTGCCCCGCTCGCCGAAGGATTCGACGGAGCCCTTCTGAATGCGGACGACGAACTCCTTGATGTCACCCACACCCTTGTTGAGCAGGTTGTAGGTCAGGAATTCGACATCGCCCTGCGCGGAAACGGCGTGGGGGCGACCCAAGGTCTTCACGACTTCATCGCGAGACATCCCGAGGGAAATATGGTTGAGCTTGGCCGAGGAGGAGGCGCAGCCGACCATCCAGGCGGCGGCGGCAACGGCGGCGGCGAGGACGGTGATCCGGCGGATCGGAGCGTTCATGCGCCGAAAGACTCCAGATTCTAGATGGCGGCAGTTTGTCGTGTTTGTGACAAACGTGCGACGAATAGTATGCTAATCCGTTACCGAATCGTCGCCTCTCCTTGACCAGAGAGTGTGGAAGCCCGCTCCTGCTGCCATTGGGTTGGGGCCATGCCAAACTGTCTTCGAAACCAGGCTCGAAAGGCATCGGCTCCCTCGTAGCCGCAGGCTTTGGCAACCGAGGCGATGTCTGCATGAGGCTGCGACAGCATCGAGCAGGCTTTGATCTTCACCCACTCACGCTGTTGTCCCGGCAGGCTGCCGCCGAAGCGCTCCCGGTAGATCAACAGCAGACGTCGGGTCTCGCAGTGGCAACGGCGGGCCAACTCCTCCACGGGCAGGGACATCAATTCAGCGTCGGTGAGCTGGTGGAGCAACTCCTCGAGGCGGTCGCCAGCGTCTCGAGGCGAACCGATCGGGGTGGAAGACTTGTAGGGAGGGGGGGACAGGACCGCGGACACCAATTCCAACAAGCGGGCCCGCTGTTCCAGTGAACCCGAGTTGCCGTGATCGGGTGTCTTTGCGAAGCGCTGGGCTGCTGGGGACTCTTTGCTCAGAATCCAGGGCAAAGCCGGGTCCATTAGCTTCGGATGGTCGATACGACACCGTTCAAACAAGGTGAAAACCCCGAAAAGGCTCGAGGGATCGAGTCGGAACCAGCGAAATCTCAGATTGCCCAGTTGGCTGGCACGAAGCCTCAGCGCGCAGGTCCCGCCATGCACCACAACCACACCCGACGAAACAGCCCGGGTCGGGGCGCAGCCCATCACATAGCCTTCGCCGGAGATGAGCCATAGAAACGTCCAATCCGAAGCTGGGAATTCCCATTCCTCGCCGGTATTCAGCCGGCTTTCGTGCAGCCAAAGTGATGCATCCAGAGCCATTGACTGCTCTAAACCTTTGGGCTGACGCGTCACGCTAGCGTGTCGCTAGGGGAACAGAATGGTGACGTTTCGCAGCGTAGCTCGATGACCTCGGTGAGCCTCTCTTACTACAGCCCGCTGTCCTCCAGCCATGGCCGGGCCAAGCGATTGAGCAATACGGCTGCGATGCGGAAGGCCATGCGCCTTCTAGCCGTCAGGTGGCGGTCGTAGATCGCATTACATTCCACCGCGGCCATTCCACCACGGCGCCGTTTGAAATCACCCGCGCCGGAGCTGTAGTTGAGGAGTTGCCGCCGTTCATTGACCTCCCGGTGGATGCCGGTGAAGAGGCGCCGGTAAAGGCCTGTTTCTGCAGGCAAGGAGGTGTCGTAGCCGATGAACGGAACAGTCGTTAGGCGACCGTCGAGGGTGAAGAAACCGAAGATGCCCACCAGTTGGCCTGAGCGGTCCCGCAAACCATGGAATTCCAGCCAATGGTCCCGAATCGCCGCGCGAACGAACGTCTCGTCGTACTGGGGATTCAGGCGTGAGTGTTTCTCCAGATAAAGCATCCGATACAATGCGGCGATCCGGCCCGCATCGCTGGGCAAGATTTCCAAGGGACTGACCCATTGATATCGGGTGTCGCTGGCGAACTCCTTCAAATCACGGCGCAGGGTTGAAGTCGCTTTCCACGCGTGGGTGCGTGCGTCGAAGCAGTAGACAATCCTGCTGGTCAGGAGCCGATACCCGTTCTGGATCAATCGTTCGCCCAACCCGGGGGCGCCCACTTCATCCACATTCCTCAAGACAACCGCATGATCGGGAAATGATTGGGCCAATTTCCGGGTGACAGCCCCAATCGAAGCCGCGAGGCCCTCGGGCACGGGATTGGTGGAAAACATCCAACTGTTCCATTGAACAGTCCTCTCCGCCTCGGCACCGCGTAAAAGGGTCTCGAAGGCCAGCAGCCCGAATCGCGCGGCCAGGCGAAGCGCTCCGCTGGAAAGGAGATCCAATTCGGCGCGAGGATAGTCGAGATACTGCGTCATCAACGACACCGGATAGGAATCGCTGTGTCGTCGATCATGCACCGTAATGGGGCATCCAAAATCCCCATGGCTCAACCAGCCCGCTTGCCCGGTCAGATTCACCGCAGGCCGGAACGAATCGCTGACAACACGGCGCCAATACGCGGGAGCACCACAGTCGCTGCCGTGGATGGCCTGGGAAGCCGCATCGGCCCACAGCACCCTTGCCTGAGGTTCAGGCGGCAAGGTGTGCGATGTGGAAGCTGCCATAGGTGTGGACCCGATCCCGTTGGTGGCATTCGGCGGCCCGCGCCCGATCGTAGCGGATCAATTCTCCCACTCGAACGTTGCTGCCTTCGTGACGAACCTGAAGGGGATCGACAAAATCTGCACTGACACCGCCGGATCGCCACAAAATGCGCGCGCCCTTGCTGGCCCGATCCACAATCGCCTGCCATTCCTCAGCCAAGGCCTCGGGATGGCGGTGGCTCAGCCAGTCCATGTGGTCGAGGAGCACAAATCGCGACAAGGTGCGGGGATGTTGCCGGAGGAATCCCGTGACACTGTTGGTGTGGGTTTCAATGCGATCGGCCAAACCCTCCTTCAGGCGGCGAAAGCTCGGTTCGCGGAGGTATTCCGGGCAGCATTCACTGGTGTATCGGCCAAAAAGGTAGAGGCGCCAGAAGTAGTTGTCGGTCGCGGGCAGTTGGGTGCAAACCGTCTCCACGCATTGTTCCATGAAGGCGGCGATGTCCTGACCACAGGTCTTCTCAAGGTGATCCTTTTGCGCTGCGGGAACCCCCAACAAACTGAGGGCCAGATCCGTGCGCAGGGCACGGCGGATGGAGGGTCTCCAGAACTTCTCGCGGACCCGGCCAAAATAGATCGCCCGCTGTTCCTCAAGAGATGTGGCCGAGAACAAACTGCGTAAATCTTCAAGGACACCGGCCAGACGGAAATAGCGCATCATTGATTGGGCAAATAACCCGGTTGTGCCGCGGTGGTAGAACGAGTCCGAAGGTTTGCGTCGCGCAAAGAAGTGTGTTCGATCGTCCCAATACTGCTGGGCTGAAAGGGGTAGATCGCGGCGAAGCCGTTGGTGGTACCAGCCGGGAAAATCCGGAGTGCCACCATCACCGAATACTGCAAAAAACTGGTCGTGATCCAGATTGCGAATTCCTGCCAGCTTGAGTTCCAGCAGGGCATTCTGACGGAAGTTCATGTCCACGGCATGAATGCGCCGAGGTCCGTCGAGTGCGTAGTCGAGCGCGTTGCACCCGGCCGAAGTGATCAACACCAGTTCATCGTCGCCGCCCAGTTCGAGCACCTCCCGGTCGAGCCGGGGATCCTCCCAACATGTGTTGTAGACGAGGTAATTTCCGTGGACGTACTTGAAGAGGGTTTCGGTCGTCCAGTTGGCCAGCGTTCTCATGCAATCGATCAGTTCGTACGTTAACCTGCTGTCAGCGAATACGGCAACGCCGCCGGGCCATTGACTCGAAAATGTCACGCTGCTGAAGCCTGTTGGACGTTTGGGCGGTGGATTGTGTCAAACATGATCAGCGATGCATGGAGACGGCGCTCAGAGGTCATCGGTAAATATGCCTCCATGGCCTTCTCTGCGGTGCGCCAACAGGGTTTTGCTGCTGGAGTGGGCCAGGTAGCCTCTGAAGTGGTCTTTGATCGCCGTCATGGTTTGGCGGCGTTCCTGCCGCGAGAGGTCTCGGATGGGGTCGATGATCCCACATTCCGTATCGCAGACGCGGTCCAGTACCAAGGGGTGGATCCCCGTTTGGCCCTGCGTATTCTCGAAATGCTGCCGATGGAAACGCGTTCCAAAGCGACGTTTGTGGACTACGGCTGCGGCAAGGCCCGCGGGCTGGCGGTGGGTATTCTGGCCGGATTTCGAAGGCTCGTTGGGGTCGAGGTCTCCCGAGAGCTCGCGGCCTTGGCAGATCGCAACTTGGCGGTGATGCGGCAGCGCAATCCTGGAGTGGATGTCCAGATCCACGTCATGGACGCCACGCGATATCAGCCCCCGGAGGGTCCGCTGGTTGCTTTTCTTTACAACCCGTTCGTTGGTTTGACCTTGGAGCGGGTTGTTCAACGACTCGAACAACATGCGACCCACCACCCAGTTTGGGTCGTGTACATCAATCCCCGGGGTCGCTCTGCGTTTCTGAATCGCGGGTTCCGGGAGCGATCTATTTTTGGGTCATCCGAGGCGCTGCTTCTGCAATCAGGGCCAGAATGCGAGAACGTGGATACGTTCGGGATGGGTGAAACGCTCGATAAAGGCCGATAGCGCGGCTGAATCGCTAGAATCCTGGCAATGCGGCCGAAGCAGTCTCCGATTGTAGCTTCTTGTCGTCCGTGACCAGACGGCTGGGTGAACGTTCCATCGTGATCATCTTTGAGCGGGCGGGACCTGCATCCTTGGGCATCGCAGGGGCTCCCAGAGAGCGAACACCAGATTGTTGGAGTTTCAGCAGGTGGATGTTGCCTTCGAAATCCTCCGCCAATGCGGTGCAACTCTCCACCCAGTCGCCGCAGTTCAGATACTCGAAACCCTGAACCGTCCGGATTTCCGCTCGGTGAATGTGACCGCAAATAACCCCTTCGACCCCGGCTTGTCGGGCCATACGCACCATGGCTTCTTCATACTGGGTGACGTATCGAACAGCTCCCTTGGCCTGAAACTTCAGGTAGGCGGCGACGGACCAGTATCCGAAGCCCAACCGTCGACGGAGTCGGTTCAAATGCAGGTTAAATTCCAGAATCCAGTCATAAAGCCGGGAACCCACACGCTCGAGCAGTCGATTGAAAAGAACCAGTCCGTCCAGTTGGTGCCCGTGCAATACCAAATAGCGTCGCCCGTCGATACCCTCGTGGATGGCTCGTTCCACGAGGCGCACTCCACCCAGATTCAAACCCAGGAACTGCTGCATGAACTCGTCATGATTGCCGAATACATAGGTGATCCGGGTCTGTTTCCGGTTCATCCGCAGGATTTTCTGGATCACCGTGTTGGCTTCACTGCTCCAAAGCCATCGCCGTCGCAGTTCCCATCCGTCGATGATGTCCCCGACAAGGTACAAGTGCCGACACTCATGGTTGTGTAGGAACTCCAATAGAAGCTCGGTCTGGCTATGCCTGCTCCCGAGATGGAGATCTGAAATCCAGATGGCGTTGTATTTCATGGCACCGACCGGCTTCGTGGTGACGAAGGATTGATCCCCAGTCTGCTAACGGGAGGGCTGGGTCAGTCCAAGCAGGAAACGCTGCGTCACCCAAAGTTTTCCGGAGCGAATCCTGTTTGATGCCTGACGCGAATCTCGTGGGATCTCCGTTTTAGGAAATGTGGCTGGAGCAAAATTGGGGTTCCCCGGTCTTTACGGGAAAAACATCCAAGCGTCATACAGTTGTCACATGGGCCATTAAAGGTTGGGTTTCTTAACGAACCCCGTTTGCATCAAAAAAGGGGCTCCTAAGACCACAAATCATGAAAACTCGTCGTCTTCCAGCATGGCTGATCCTTTGGATCACGCTTACTTCCGCGCTGATCGGCACCAAGGTCCGAGGCGAAACCAATCAGGTCACCGGATATCTGTACGGCAACCACAACTGGGTGGCGACGAACACGTACATCCTGACGGGTTTCACCTACGTGATGAGCAATGCGGTGTTGAACATCGAAGCGGGCACGGTGGTGAAGGGTGCTTCTGGTACTGGGACTTCGACCAGTGCAGCCAACGACTTCGGCTGCTTGTTTGTCTGCGCTGGTGGCAAGCTCAACGCCAACGGCACGGCGGCCCGTCCGATTATCTTCACGGCGGTGGCCGATGATGTGACCGATTCGGGTGACTTGCCCTTCCCGACCCGTGGTTTGTGGGGTGGCATCGTCCTCTTCGGCAATGCGCGCCTGAACAACCCTGGTTGGACGACCAACAACGTGTCGTACGACATCTACGAAGGGTTGCCGGACTTGGCCGTGACCAATGCGGTGAGTGGTCAGGTTGATTATCTCCACCGGTACGGTGGCAGCAATGATGACGATAGCTCCGGTTCGATGCGCTACGTGTCGGTGCGTCACGGCGGCAAGAAGTTGACGACCGACAAGGAGATCAACGGATGGTCGCTCTGCGGCGTGGGCCGTGGCACGGTGGCCGACTATCTGGAGGCCTACTGTGTCGCTGACGACGGTTTCGAGTTCTTCGGTGGATCGGTGAACACCAAGCACTTGGTGGCGGCGTTCAACGATGATGACGGTTTCGATACCGACATGGGCTACAACGGTCAGAACCAGTTCTGGTTCGGGATCCAAGAGTCGACGGCGAAGGACAGTGCTTCTGAGCAGAACGGTCAGCCGCAGGCTCCGGATGTCCGGGTGGCCGGAGCGTTGCCGTTGGCTAACTACACGGTGCGCAATGCGACGCTGATCGGAGCTGGCACCAATTCGAGCGGCAATGATGCGTTGCGCTTCCGTCAGGAGAACAAGGCGCGCTGGTACAACTCGATTGTGACCGACTTTGGTGGCGTGCGAGTGCGTATTGATGACGACGGTGTGTCCACGCCGGACGTGAAGAACAACTTGTTCTGGGGCTTCAAGGCTGGCTCGAACGAAGACTACGGCAAGGAGTACGTGCCTGCTGACGTGAACCCGGTGGCTGATCCGAAGCTGCTGTCGATCAGCCGCACTCAGAACGGCAAGCTGGATCCGCGGCCTGCGGCTGACAGCCCGGCCTTCACGGGAACATTGAGCGCGACGGCTGATGGTTTCTGGACGCCGGTGAGCTACAAGGGAGCCTTTGATGCCGATGACAACTGGGCCTACGGCTGGACGGGTCTGAGCGCGAATGGCTTTTTCCCGGCCCGAGACAACGTGGTCAACGTGGACGCACGTTACCTGTACGGGACGCACAACTGGTCTGCGACGAACGTCTACATCCTGAAGGGATTCACGTACGTGATGAGCAACGCGGTGTTGAACATCGAGCCGGGCACGGTGATCAAGGGTGTATCCGGAACGGGCACCTCGACGAGCGCGGCGAATGACTTCGGTTGTTTGTTCGCCTGCCGCGGCGGCAAGATCAATGCGGCGGGTACGGCCAACAACCCGATCATCTTCACGGCTGAAGCGGATGACGTGGCCGATGCTGGAGACCTGGCCTTCCCTTCGCGCGGTTTGTGGGGCGGCATTGTCCTCTTCGGCAATGCGCGCCTGAACAACCCCGGTTGGACGACCAACAACGTGTCGTACGACATCTACGAGGGTCTTCCTGACTTGGCCATCACCAATGCGGTGAGCGGTCAGGTTGATTATCTGCACCGGTACGGTGGCACGGACGACGACGACAACTCGGGCGTGTTCCGCTACGTGTCGGTGCGCCATGGCGGCAAGAAGTTGACGACCGACAAGGAGATCAACGGATGGTCGCTGTGCGGCGTGGGCCGTGGCACCGTAGCCGACTACCTGGAGGCTTACTGCATCGCCGACGACGGGTTTGAGTTCTTCGGTGGCTCGGTGAACACCAAGCATTTGGTGGCTGCCTTCTGCGACGATGACGGCTTTGACACTGATCAGGGTTACAATGGTCTGAACCAGTTCTGGTTTGGCATTCAGGAGCCGGGAGCCAAGGATAACGGTTCAGAGCAGAATGGTCAGCCTCAGGCGCCGGACGTGCGCGTTCCTGGAGCTTTGCCTTTGGCCAATTATCTGGTGCGCAATGCGACGATGATCGGAGCTGGCACCAATTCGAGCGGCAACGATGCGTTGCGCTTCCGCCAGGAGAACAAGGCGCGCTGGTACAACTCGATTGTGACCGACTTTGGTGGCGTGCGAGTGCGTATTGACGACGACGGGGTTTCGACTCCGGACGTGAAGAACAACGTGTTCTGGGGATTCAAGGCCGGATCGAATGAAGACTACGGCAAGGAGTACGCGCCTGCTAACTTGAACCCGACGGTGGATCCGTTGCTGGGAGGCATCAGCCGCCAGGCGGATGGCCAGTTGGATCCGACGTTGCGCGCCGGCAGCCCGGCTTATGGCATCCCGCAGACCGATACCCCGGGCTTCGTGAAGGTGAACTTCACCGGTGCCTTCGGTTCTGAGAACTGGGCGCAAGACTGGACCGCACTCGATGCCGAAGGCTTCTTCAAGGCCACCAGCATCAAGCCGGTTGGACCGATGGCTCCGCCGCAACCCAAGGCTCCAGTGCTGGGTGTTGCAGCGACTGCTACTGGTTTGAGGATCACCATCCCATCTGAGGTGGGTCGAACCTATACTGTCCAAAGCCGCAGCACCTTGGACCAAGCCACCTGGAGTCAGTTGCAATCACCGGTTGCTGGTACGGGTTCCAATCTGACCATCGAGGTGCCCTTCGGGGTGGCCACCGGATTCGTCCGGGTTTCGGTGGAATGATCTGAGCGCCAAAAGCGCTCACATTAAGAACTTCGCGATAGGGCGGATCCGGAAACGGGTCCGCCCCATTTTTTAAAATGGAACGATTTCGTCGGGAGGAACTGGATGGCGTGGCGGATTCTTTCGCAAGACGCGGCGCGGGCTGAGCGCCTGCCGTGTTGAGGTTACTGCTTGAGGCTCGTCACGAGCTCACAACGAAGTGGTTGCTGAAGAAGACGCAGCCAGCACGACTGATAAGTTGGGATCGGTCGTGCTGAGTTGGCGTCGGTCTTACTTCGGACTTATCCCACCTGCTTGTGGCCTCGATGCATCCAGCCGCCCGCGAGGACCAGTGTTCCAATGCCCAAGACCGCGATGGTCAATCCGGCATCCAAGAACAAGGGCAGTACTCCATCTGCGGTCATCAAACGTCCCCGAGTCAGCATGACCACACACACTGCGAGGTAGCCCGCCGTGTCCGCCAGATACATGAGGAACCCCAAATTGGCACGATCACGGGTGAGAGCGATGAATCGTTCAAAGAGGGTGGCGTGAACGGCGATGTAAGGGAGGTACAGCCCAATACCTATCGCCACCATGAACCCGAAGGCATCGACGCCTCCTTGTCGCCAAGCCCAGCAGGCGATCGCAACGATCGCCAACCCGAGGCACGAAACGGCCAAACCGGCGTAGAAGGCCCTCCGATTGTCGCGGATACGCGCCATTAACCCCATGGGGATGATGACTGCCAGGGTGACCCACACCTCTGACCGAGTGAAAACCATCGCTGCCCCTGGAGATCCTAAAGCCTGCCAGAGTTCCCTCGAAAAATCGGCCCGAACGGTGCGCAGCAATGTGACCAGTGTGTAGGCCGTGATGATGAGCAGCACAGGTATTCCATGGCGTTTCAGGAAAGCCCATCGTTCGGATTGGTTCAGTGGTTGTCGTATTGTTCGGGCAACGACGTCGGAATCGGTCGGTGGCGGGATTTGCCCGAGCATCGAGGCAAATCCCCACAGTGGGAGTGCGAAGACCGCTCCGGCCGCCGCCGGCATCCAGCGTTCGGGTACACCGGCTTCCAACAATCGTAGACCCACGGTCTTCGCCAATCCGTCGGCGAGAATGAAGCTGCAGCAAAGCCCGGTGATGAAGGCTTCGGAAAGTCGTCGGCCTTCAAGAAACCCTAGAACCAGGCCAAAGACCATTCCCAGCGGTAGTCCATTCAAGAACAGGCAAATCGGTCCGAAAGAGGGTGGTAGTAGACCCAACAGGATCCACGCGGCTTCGGCTACCGCGATCAATCCGAAGAGCGTGGCGATCCGGCGCCGGGGAGCCATCTCGGCGATGACCCGGATGCCCATGGCCTTGGAGGCGGTGTAGCCCAGGACTTGAGCGCTCACCAACAGTGCCTTGAAACCAGGGCCAAATGGATCGCTGACATAAACGCCTGCGGTGAAGGGTTTCCGAAAACCGTACATGCAGGCGTAGGTTCCAAACGCCGACACGGTGCACCAGGCAGCCAGCGCTATCGGGTCTTTTTGCCAGCGTTGGATCATCGCTTTCATGGCGTAGAATCAACGGGTTTGCCGGCCCAAAGATGGAGGCAGATCACAATGGGATTGTTCACGATCGCTGCCTCAGACCCAGTGAAGATCAGGAAACGCTGGCTCCCAACCCATCGGGTATCACCGACACGCGCTGCCATTTTCCTGAGGCTGCCAGTCGGAAGGCGTCATCCAATTGGCTCAATGGGATAGGGGGTGACACCAAGGATTCCCATGGGTAGGAGTCGCGATGCTTCGACAGGAATTCGATCGCGGCGTCGAGATGCCGCGGGGCGTAGTTGTGAATGCCTCGCAGGGTCAGGCATTTGCGGATCAGGGTTTCACCCGTTAGGTGCAGGGCCGAATCTGGATGAACCAGCCCGGCGATGGCGTAATGCCCACCCGGTCTCAGCCAGCCGATCCCATCAGCAATCACCGATGCACTGCCGGAGACCTCGATGACGACATCGGCCGAGTTGGCAGGGATCGCGTCTTGGGCGGTCGACAGGATGGGGACTCCGCCAAACTGAGGTACCGCCAAGAGTCGGGCCGGTTGGCGATCGACAACGAACACTTGTTTCCAGCCGGAAGTCTTTAGCAAGGCGCATCCGTAGAGTCCGAGCAAACCAGCTCCTTGGATCACAACCCGTTCACCTTGGGTTGGAAGGGATTCGATGACGGCGATCATGGTCGCTAGAGCGCAATTGGCCGGAGCCACCATGGCATCGCTCAGAGAGTTGGGCACTGGCACGAGGTGGGTGCCGGATCGTAAAACCACGTGGGTGGCGTAGCAGCCATTCAATCCCGATCCATCCGACAGGCCTCCGTGCCCGTATTTGAAAAGTCGTTCGCATTTTTGCGGTAGATTCCAGCGGGTACAGGGATCACACAGACCGCAGGAGTCGGTCAGGGTCCAGGTGATGCGGCGCTCCACCCAAGAGGTGTCCAGACCCGACCCCACCGCTACCACCCGCCCGATCGCCTCGTGACCGAGCACCACGGGGGTCGGTCCGCGGCGACGTCCACAATGGGTGTGGAGGTCGGAGCCGCAGAGGGTGGTCAATGAAATGGCTACTAACGCCTCCCCGGACCCAAGACAGGGTTGACTGAAGTGTTGAAAGCCAAAGGGGGAATCAACCTTGGAAAAAATAGCAGCCAACACGCCAGTGTCCATCGCTCTACAGATGGTCAAAAACCCGACGGATCTCGAGATCAATTCAACCGACGACACTCTGCTGTTTGCAACGATTGAGCGATGGATAATCGGTATTTTGGTCAGCTGCGTTAAGAAGCCGTGACAGGGTTTGGTTGGGTTGAATCCGGCGTTCCAAGTGGTAAAAGCAGAGACCGGCTGGGCAAAGCCTTTGACCGGTTCTCCATCGATGATCATGAAATCAACCTCTATCAAAGAACCTGGCGTTCGGCGGCACTTGCTGTCGGCGATCGCTGCGTCCCTGATCGCCACGGCGATGCAGGGTTCACTTCAGGCTCAAGCGGTTTCCAACCGCCTGTTCGCCGAGAATTTCGATTCATTGCCCCTGGGCCCGAACCGGGAAGAAGCACTGGCTGGTTTGGAAGTGTGGACTGGAACGCCCCCGAGCGGATGGGTGCTGGACAACTCGCAGATGCCCGGTTTCGGCACTGCCAGCGACGGCATGGTGGAGTGGGCTGGCTGGACCTTCGCCAACAAGGACTGGTGGGTTCGCGCGGCTGGCAATCAACGCCGCGCCGAGTTCGCCTTCGGTGACAACACGGTGATGATCGCCGATCCGGACGAGTGGGACGACCAGGGTCATGCCAAGGGTCTCTTCAATGCCTACATCGCACTGCCTGCGATCAACGTGACGGGTGCTGCGGCCAACTCGCTGGTGGTGGCTTTTGACTCCACGTGGCGGCCTGAAGCCTTCGATGACGGCGGTGCCAACTGGCCTGTGGACGAGAATGGTCGCCCGATCAACCACCAGAACGGCGTGGTGGACGCGTCCTTCGACGGGGGTGCCAACAAGCGGGTTGTGGATTTCGATTCGGACTCGGAGAGCCCGAACTTCAAGAAGGACATCGACTTCATCAACGAGTCGGTGGTGGTGCCGCTGAACAATCCGGCGGGAGCCAAGACGATGAACTTGCGCTTCGGGATGCTGACGGCTGCCAACGACTGGTGGTGGGCGGTGGACAACATCGCCGTGGGCGTGCCGCCGCTGCTCTCGAGCGTGACGGGCAACGGTGTTGCGGTGACCAACCGGATCGTCGAAGCGTTGGGCAAGACCGTGAACACGGCTGCCGGCGTGACGGTGAGCCTGAATGGCAAGGCGGCAACGCCGGTGGAAGTGACCCGGGACCTGGTCAACGACAACTATCCGGAGAGCGAGCGGGTGTTCGTGAGCCACACGGGCACGCAAGTGTTCGCGCCTCGCTCGAAGGTGAACGTGACCGTGCGCTTCACCGACAACACGGGCCGCGTGGTGGAAGAGAACGGCTCGTTCATTGCTCCGGGTTACCTGACCGTGAGCACGACGCCGAAGGTCATCACTGCGGTGCTGACGGATGCGGCGTGGATGACGGTGAAGGATTCGGCCGGCGTGAAGCTGGAGCTGAATGGTGCTTCCATCACGGCCACGTCGGTGACCCGCGTGGACAACACGGTGGTGGTTCGCTACGTGAGCCCGTCGTTGATCGCGTCGGGATCGCGGCACACGCTGAAGGCGACCTACACGACGGCTGCCGGCCAAGAGTTGACCGAGACGGTCGGCTTCACGGCCTCGAAGTACGAGACCCTGTCGGCCGAGTTGGCGACGGCGGTGGGCACTGGTACTGAGGCGGGCATGAACTGGCGCACGCATCAGTTGGCTGCGGCCCGTCCGGGCGGCACGGTGCTGGCAGCTGCGGAATTGCAGTTGAGCGGTTCTACCGGAGCCTCGGAGCATGATGCCGCTGGTGAAGTGGGCGGAGTCTTCAAGATCGACTACGTGAACTTCGACCAAGCGTCCGCCGAGGCTGGCAACTTCAAGGCCAGCGGTCTGGGCGAGTTGGCGGTGAACGACGAAGGCGTCCCGGGCATCCCGGGCATCAACGGTGGCATCGACCATATCGTGGGTGAAGCGCTGACCTTTGTGGAGGTCCCTGCAGCGGGCCTCTACACGATGGTGGTGAACAGTGACGACGGGTTCCAGGTGTCTGTGGGCACCACGAACAACGTGAAGTCCCAAGTGTTGGGCGAGTTCAACGGTGGCCGTGGCAGCTCGGACACGCAGTTCTACTTCGAGGCGACCAAGGCGGGGGTTTACCTGTTCCGTCTGCTGTGGATGGAGGGCACTGGCGGCGCGAACGTGGAGTGGTTCACGGTCAACGCCGACGGTACTCGCGCGCTGGTCAACGGCACGCAAGCCGGTGCCCTGCGCTCCTTCCGCCGCCGCACCGTCGCCGAGCCCGGTGGTGGTTCCACGACTCCGCTGGCTTTCTCCAGCATCGTGCGCAACGCCAATGGCTCGATCACGCTGACCTGGACCGGTGGTGGCACCCTCCAGTCCAGTGCTTCGATCCAAGGTCCTTGGACCGATGTCGCCGGGGCTACCAGCCCCTTGACCCTGACTCCGGATCAGGCGTCGCAGTTTGCCCGCCTGCGCCGCTAAACGGCCCGGTGTGAATCATCACGGAGGGGTCCATGGGTTCTCCATGGGCCCCTCCTTTATTCTTGTTGGAAACCTCAAATGCACCCCAAAGAATTCCAAACCATGCATGCGAAATCGCAATTTCCGATGATTGTGATTTGGTTGTGGATTCATGGGGCCGTTGCCACTTCGGGAGTGTTGGCGGGTGACCGGTTGGTCGATTGGATTTGGCCCTTGGTTCAGCCCCCTTCCTCGTTGCTGGCGACCAACCTCCCCCAGGCCGAACGGACCAACGGATATGTGGGTTCGGCCCAGTGCAGTGCTTGTCATGCCGAAGAGCATTCCGCCTGGCATCGGTCTTATCATCGGACCATGACCCAGCCCGCTATGGCCGAGACGGTGCTCGGGCGTTTCGAGGGGCAGACCATTGAAGTTGGAGGCCTTGATTACCGGGTATTTCGTGAGGAGGGTGGCTATTGGGCCGAGATGCCGGATCCCGATCTGATGATGCAAGCCGAGTCTTCGAAGAAGCCCGTGGACCGGCGGAAGATCCCCAGGGTGCGTCGACCCGTCGTCATGACCACGGGCTCCCACCACTACCAGACTTATTGGGTGGCCAGCCAGCGGGTGCCAGGTCTGCTCCAGACCTTGCCGCTGGTTTATTTGATCTCCGACCAGCGCTGGATGCCTCGCGACGAGGCCTTCATGCGAGGGCCCGAGGACCGGCAACGGCTCATCATCCAGTGGAATCATCAGTGCATCCGTTGTCATAGCACTGCGGGGAATCCGGGTCTGGATGAATCCAGCGGTCTGCTCAAAACAAAAGTCGGGGAGTTAGGAATTTCTTGCGAGGCCTGCCACGGGCCCGGTGAGAAGCATGTGAATGAGCGGCGAACCCTGCAAACGGACCCTGCTCAGAATGGCCCGCCCGCCTACGACCTGATCAATCCCTCCAAGCTCGACCACCGGAGATCCAGTGAGGTGTGCGGTCAATGCCACGGTGCGTACATCCTGCGTCCAGACCAGTCCATGCGATTCGCCACCAATGGCCCGGCTTATCGTCCCGGCGATCGCCTTTTCCAGACGCGCTATGAGGTGAAGCATCCGCGGGTCGATCCGAGGCCGGAACGCGTTGCAGACTACCGGCGCAATCCCGATTTCTTTCGTGAGCAATGGTGGGATGACGGAACCATTCTGGCGGGAGGTCGTGAGTTCAATGGATTGGCCGCATCCAAATGTTTTACGCGAGGCACTTTGGGCTGCGCCACGTGTCACACCATGCACGGGCCTGATCCCGACGACCAACTGAAACCCGCTGGGGCGACCCCGCAGTCTTGCATCACTTGCCACACCGAACCTCGGTTCAAGGACCAGATCTCTGAACACACCCACCACCTCAAGGAATCCGAGGGTTCCAACTGTCTCAATTGCCACATGCCTCACACGACTTACGCGTTGTTCAAGGCCATCCGCTCCCACCAGATCGAATCCCCGAGCAATGAACGGTTGTCCCGTTATGGGACACCCAATGCATGCAACCTGTGTCATTTGGATAAGACCTTGGCTTGGACGCGCGACAACCTGTTTGTCCAGTACGGGCAGAAGCGATACCCATTGACGGCCGAGCAGGAGCGCATCTCGGCCGGTGCACTCTGGATGCTCCAAGGCAATGCGGCCCAAAGGGTGATCGCTGCGTGGCATAGCGGCTGGAAACCCGCGTTGCAAACCTCGGGGACCAATTGGATGACACCCATCCAGGCGCAGTTGCTTTCCGATGATTACGCGGTCATCCGTCGCGTGGTTTCCAAGGCGCTTTCACCGAATCCGGACTTCGATGCGGCGGCGTATGATTTCATGGCCCCGACCGAGAAATTGCGGGGCAGCAGCCAGCAGGTGCTTCAAAAATGGTTGGAGAGCAAGCAACCCAAGCAGCGGACGGGTCCAGCTGTTTTGATCGGATCCGACGGTACGTGGAACAACGCGGAGTTGGAGTCATTGCTGGGCAAACGCGACCAGCGCTCCATCACCATCCAAGAGTGATCAGTTCGGGTTGTCGAGCGGGTCCAGTGTCCAGACGACGCGGGTTTGTGGTACAAACGCCTTGCCGAGATTCGGGCTGCCGGCCGCCGTATCGATCACCTGATTGCCGCGGAGATTTTCGGCGTGTCCGTCGGCGAAAACCAAGTTCCCACTGCCCGAGTGCCGGGCCGAGAAGCGGTTGGCGAAGGCATGCGGCTGTCCGTTATAGGCCGATTGATTGGGGTGGAACTTGAGCTCGTCGGGCATTCCCGCCTCGGTGAAGACCACTGTTTGAGAGGTCATTTGGATCGCGGACAGCTTGGAGGGTTCCCCATTGCGGATGAGTTTGGAATTCATCGCGAGCGAGAAGAACGGGGATGCCTTGCGGACCGTGGGCACTGGTAATTTCGCCGCGGGGCAGGTCAAGAGCGAAGCCTTCTCGTAAAAGGCTTGTCCATTGGTCGCGTAGTCACGAACGGGCCGTAGCCCGATGCGCGGCGGGATCGCATTGCACCAAAGATCCGCATTGTTGGTGCTCTGCGCCTGAAGCCAGGTCAGCTGGTCCTGGCTGAAGGGTTTCTCCCGGGGGAGGTAATCGAGATTGTCCTCCGTATAGAGCATCAATCCGAGACCCCATTGTTTCTGCTGATTGAGGCAAGAGATGCGCAGAGCGCTGCCTTTGGCACGCGCCAGCGCCGGCAGGAGCATGCCAGCCAGGATGGCGATGATCGCGATAACCACCAGCAGCTCGATGAGGGTGAACCCGTCAGAGCGAGAACCGAGCTGTGGATGGCAACGGAAGCCCTTCATTGCACCTCCACTCGAAAGAGTCCGACAGAGGCGTTGTTGGGGTCCAAGAGGATGGAGAAAGTGACGGGTCCGGCGACGGTGGCTGACTGAGGTTCGCCCTCGTTGATCCAAGAGCCACTGGCCTCATTGCGGCGTTGCAGCCGGTAGGTGCGACCCGAATCGCCGGAGAGGGTGACCTTCAGGGTCACCTCGGTTTGCGTGATGGTCAGAACCGGAGGCGTTGCTGGGGGCGCGATCGTTCCGGCCTTGATGCGGCCCGGGGACCCCCATTCCTTGACGCCTTCCAGAGTGGCGGGAGCTTGGAACACGCCGTTGACGTCCAGCACGCTGAGTTGGCCGAACTCGCGCGTGTCCGGATTGAAATTGAAGCTGATGCCCGGATCGCCGGCGGGGAAATCCACTCCGTCGATGGTGTCCGCGTTGGCCGTGGCCGTGGCGCTCCAGAGGCGCAAGGCGTCGCCGCCGGAACTCAGTCCGATGCCGCTCCCGGTGTAGGTCACGATCTTCAGGCCGGTCGGGAGGTTGTTGGTACCCCACCAGGCGCGGAACTGGTCCGGGGTGAGTCGTTCCACAAACACGATGGATTCGCCGGGTAAGATCACCAAATTGGTATCTGCGACGGTGAGGGCGCTGCCGAGGCTCGCGCTGTTGTCATCAAAGCGCCAGCCGGTCAAAGAGATGGGAACCGGCGAGAAGGAAGTGATTTCCCACCAATCTTCGGGCGCGAAGCCCACCCGATCGATGAAGGCCGGATCCAATGTCGTGCGCGCACTGCTCACTTCGGTGATGCGGATGTCTGGCCGACCTAGAACATTCAAAGTCACCGAATGGGAGATGGCGCCGCTGGCGTTCGATGCGCTGACGGAGTACTGGCCCGATTGAGCGGAAGTCACCGAGTTCAAGGTCAGGGTGGCTGTGGTGGCTCCGGAGATGGGTTTTCCATTGAAGGACCACTGGTAGGCGGGTTCCGGCACTCCAGAAGCGGTTGCGGAAAACGTGGCTACGCCCCCGATGAGAACCGTCAATTCCGACGGTGTTTGTACCCAGCGCGGAGCGGACGGCGCTGCAGCGATTTGGAGTCGTGCATCGGTGCTGGTCAGGGTGGCCAAGCCATTGTCGAGTTGAACCGAATACAAACCGCTGAACTGGGGTTGGGCATTCGAAACGGTGAGACTGGGCCCGGTTTCGCCCGGGATGGGTGTGCCGTTGAAACGCCACTGATAGCGGGGCCGAGGCAAACCGGCGACCTCCAGCGTGAAGGTGGCAGGATCACCCGGATTGACCGTTTGGTTGGCTGGTGGGGTGGTGATGGTGAGCGGGATACTCGGGCCGGCGATGCCTGGCGAACCCCAGTCCCCATTGTCCGTCGCGGAGAAGGCGCCCGGGACTTCAACCGTGGTCCGGGCTGTCAGGAGCCCGGTCTTGGGATCACTGGTGAAGCTGGAGAAATGGGTCCCAGTGGCCGCGAAATCCACCGACACGGCGGGCGATGCTCCCGATGCGGCTGCAGCATCCCAAAGGCGGATGCCGTCGCCGGTCGAACTGAGCCCAATGCTTGCGGCCGTGTAGCTGATGATTTGAAGCGATGGTGACAGAGCAGGGCCCCACCACGAGCGGAAAGCAGCCGCATCGATGTCCTGCACAAAAACAACGGATTCGCCGGGAGAAAGGGTGAGTGCGCCCAAGGTCACTGCTCCGTTGGTCAGGCCTCCGTTGGAATCGTTGAAGCGCCAGCCGAGCAAATCGATCGGTGCCGTTCCGTAATGGGTGAGTTCAAACCAGTCGGCGTGCAGTGTGGGAGTGCCGTTGGTGGACTGGCTGGAGTGCACTTCGGTGATGGCCAACTGGGCGCGCATTTCCATGCCCATCAGCATGAGTGCCACTGCGGCCAGAACGGATCGGATCAGCATTTGAGCGGTCATTGGAGGAACGATTGGAGGTGGGCTTGGCTCGATAAAACCGAGGCTGCATCGAAGCCAAATATCTCTAGATGATGATGAGTCGTTCCCGCCTGAACAGTGACGCTCTGGTGACAACACGGTGACAAGCGTCCAGACAATCGGGTGATACATGGTTCCGGGGTTTCAGGTCTCACCTAAAATCGGCGTCACGGCCGGGTGAGCGGCGTGTGACAAGTTGCGGAAAATGGGGGTATTTCCATCAGGGCCTCTCCCATGCGAATGCGGTGTCCGGTTTGAAGATGCGGGCAGACCTTGAAGCCGGCCGGCGCGAACAGAATGATGGTGGAACCGTGTTCGAACCATCCCAGTTCTTCGCCTCGCTTCACGGGTGTGTTGCAGGGGATTTCGCGAGGTCCTTTCCAGCCTTGTCTCAGCAGGAGGTTCAGAAAGTGCAGTCGGATCGAGGCTACCAGAATGGCGGCCACGGCCACCAAAGCGATCGGACGCCCATCGGCCAGGCGCAGTCGCACCACGGCTCGCTCGTTTTTGCAGAAGAGGTTTTCGACTCGTCGGAGGGCAATGGGATTGACGTTCCAGGTGTCCCCCGAAATGGAGGTCACTTTTTCAACGGAGCCCGATTCCGGGCTGTGGAAACGGTGGTACATGTCCGAGGTCAATCGAAGGGTGATGAAGCTTCCGTCTTGGAAATCCGCGGCGGCTTCGGTGCTGCCGAAAAGATCCTCGATCGAGTAGGGGAATCCCTTCGCTTGGAATGCCTGCATTCCACGGACGGAACCCCAGGCGCCGACGATGCCATCACAGGGGCTGACCAGGATTTTGGGATCCGGATTCACCGGCCGCATTCCGGGTTTCAATTCGCGGGTGAAACATTCCTGGAGGCTGTTGAATCGTTGATCCTTGGATTCACTCAGGTCGAGGTCGGTGAAGAGCTGCCACAAGGCAATGGAAGCCCGTGTCAGCAGTGGGCTTCGAATACTGCTGAAGCGGCCCATGGCATGAGTCAGCAGGGACCGTGGCACCCGATTGGTCAGCAGAAAGTTCAAATCCTCCTGCAGCAACAGTCGGTCGCGGAGGGTACGCAGTCGGCTGGCAGAGTTGCCGCCGCTGTGGGTCGACACATCAAATTTGTTTTTTTTCATGTCTGAATTCCTGAATCCTTCGTGGTTTGCCTTGATCCCTGCTGCCGGTGTGCTGGCATGGGGTCGGAGGCGCCTGCAACTCTCCTTTGCCAAACATCCGTCGCTGGCGGGGCACTCCCGATGGGCCAAGCGGATCACCCGCTGGATTCCTGGATATGCCTACGGGGATGAAGAGGTGTTCCGCGCCGACGGAGCTTCCGAAGCGGTGGAAGCATCCCGTCGACAGGGGTTCTTCCGTCTGGCGGGGCAGTTTGCCGGGCATCATCCGCGATCGATCATCCAGTCGACGGAGGCATCGCGTCACATCTCCGACCTCCAGTTCACCCGAGCCTATCGGGTGCCGTTCCAATTCAGCCCGTACGTGCGGGCTCATTTGAAACTGGGAGGATTTGTCGAGTCGTCGGAGGGCGTGCAAATCACGGATCTGGACGGGCGACGCTACCTGGATTTGACCGGTTCTTACGGGGTCAATGTCATGGGCTATGACTTCTATAAGTCGTGCATGGAGGAGGCGATGCGGCGCGTTCAGGCTTTGGGTCCCGTTCTGGGCAGCTTGCATCCCTGCACCGCCTGGAATGCGGAACGCCTTTGCCGCATTTCGGGCAAGGACGAGGTGTCGTTCCACATGTCTGGCACCGAAGCCGTCATGCAGGCGGTGCGCTTGGCGCGCTACCACACCGGACGCAAGCATCTGGTTCGGTTTTGCGGCTCCTATCATGGATGGTGGGACGATGTTCAACCCGGCCCGGGAAACCCCATGCCGCCCGGTTGCACGTATACGCTGAAGGAAATGGATGCGGACACGCTTCGGGTGCTTTCCACCCGCAAGGACATTGCGTGCGTGCTGGTCAACCCCCTCCAGGCGCTGCATCCGAACCGTCCAGCTCCGGGTGACTCGACATTGGTGGATAGCTCCCGCAAAGCCGGCTTCGATCGCCAGCGCTACACCGAATGGCTGCGGTCC
>Ga0255100_1000061_pt1 | contig 48934 bp, 48 predicted proteins | sample Colum_Colum_RepB_2_FD_188449 | JGI IMG/M metagenome (GOLD analysis project Ga0255100, IMG submission 188449) | Freshwater microbial communities from Columbia River, Oregon, United States - Colum_Colum_RepB_8d | ecosystem: Environmental > Aquatic > Freshwater > River | place: USA: Oregon...
CCCGTTGGCACCCGGTTTGTTCTCCACGACCACGTTCTGCGCGGTCTTCTTGCTCAGGAACTCGCCGAACATGCGGGCACTGATGTCACCTGATCCGCCCGGCGCGAAGGGCACCACGATGCGCACCGTACGCCCCGGGACAGCGGCCTGCCCATGGGCCGATCCAAGGGATGTGGCGCCGAGGGCTGCCACTGCGCCCTGGATCAGACTTCTGCGATGCATTCGATTCTCCTCAGTCGAGCGTGATCTTGGCGCGCTTGATGAGATCCCCCAGGCGCTTGGCCTCGGAGGCGCGATAGGCGTTGGCATCGGCCGGACTCAACCAGAAGGCCGTGGCCCCGCGCTCCAGAAAGGCCTTTTGCAGATCAGCGCTCTCCAGAGCCTGCCTGGCAAACATCGAGCAGCGCTCCACCACGGCTGCAGGCAGCTTGGCCGGCCCACACAGGGAGGTCCATGAGCTCAAGTCAAACCCGGGCAGAAACTCCGCAATCGCGGGCATGTCGGGGACCACCGGGCTGCGTTTGGCACTGGTCACGCCCATGCCCTTGACCTTGCCGGGCTTGTATTGCGCCAGCGCCCCGGGAATGTTGTCGAAGATCATGTGCACCTGTCCGCCGATCAGGTCGACCATGGCGGGGGCTGCACCCCGATAGGGCACATGCAGCATGTCGACACCCGCCTGCAGCTTGAAGAGTTCGCCCGAGATATGCAGCGTGGTGCCCAGGCCTGCGGAGGCATAGGAGTACTTGCCCGGATTGCGCTTGAGCAGGTCGATCAGCTCAGGCACGGTGTTGGCCGGCAGGTTGAGGTTGGTGACCAGAAAGTTGGGCAGCGACCAGATGTTGGTGATGAAGGTGAAGTCGCGTTCGGGGTCAAAGGGCAGCTTGCCCGCCTTGAGGGTGGGCGAGATGGCATGCGAGGCCACGCCCCCCAGGCCGAAGGTATAACCATCGGGCTGGGATCGGGCCACGCTGGTCACGCCGATGTCACCCCCGCCTCCGCCGATGTTCTCGACCACCCACTGCTGGCCGGTCAGTTCACTCATCTTCTGACAGAAGATGCGCGACAGGATGTCGGTCGCGCCACCGGCCGGAAAGGGATTCACATACTTCACGGGCTTGACGGGCCAGGCCGACTGCGCGCGCGCCTCGCTGCCGATGATGAAAGGCGCGCCGAGCAGGGGCGCAGCAGCCACAGCCCCCACAGAACCCAGCGCATTGCGTCGGGCACCAGCCGGTTGACGGACCGGACGATCGTTCGAGTCGCTCATGTCTCCCCCTTGGGGTTGTGTTGTGTGGGAAGCTTATGCCGAGACACACGAATCCGCCAGTGGGGTTCGGAGAAACCCAGGAGACATGATGACCCACGCATCCAGCAGTCCGAATTCGGCTCAAGGCGACCCCGCCCTGCCTGACACGCTGCCCGCACCGCATGCGCTTGATGCCGATGCGAGCTGCCCCATCCGCATGGGCTGGATGCAGGGCAGCCCACCGTCTGCCGATCGCATGATTCGATTCGACTCAGGCGAGAGCCGGCAGTTTCCGCAACTGCGCTGGACCTTCAGTCATACCCGCCAACTGCATGCCACGCTGAACATCTCGCGTGGCGATGCACCCGTGGCCCCTTTGCCGCGGGCGATGCGCGTCGATCTCGACGACATCCGGCTCACGCCCATGGGCGCAGCCCGGCCCATCACCTTCGCGCAGTCGCTCAAGGCCAACTACACCGACGGCATCGTGGTGCTGCATCGCGGCCGCATCGTGTTCGAGCGCTACTTTGGCGCGCTGAGTGAAGATCGTCCGCATATCGCATTCTCGGTCACCAAGTCCTTCATCGGCACGCTCGGGGCCCTGCTGGTGGCCGAAGGCGTGCTTGATGAAACCCGGCCCGTGATCCACTGGATTCCTGAACTCAAGGCCTCGGGCTTTGGCTCGGCGTCGCTCGGCGAAGTCATGGACATGACCACGGGCCTGGATTTCAACGAGGTCTATACCGACCCGAAATCGGGCATTGCCGCGTATGCGCGTGCCGGCGGCCTGGCGCCACGCGCCGAAGGCAGCGGCCCTGCCGAAGGGCTCTACGCCTTTTTGCAGACCGTGGGGGCTGCAGGCCGGCATGGAGAGGGCTTCACCTACCGAAGCATCAATACCGATGTGCTCGCCTGGGTGATTCAGCGTGCCACGCAATCTCGTATCGAAGCCCTGCTCTCGCAGCGGCTGTGGTCGGGGTTGGGCGTGGAGCGCGATGCGCACATCACCTGCGACGCCCTGGGCATGCCGTTCGCGGCGGGCGGTCTGTGCACCACGCTGCGCGACCTGGCCCGCATGGGGGAGATGATGCGCTGCGAAGGCGCCTTCAATGGCAAGCAGCTCGTGCCGGCATCGGCTGTGGCGGCCATCCAGGCGGGCGGCGATCCTGCAAAGTTCGCAAAGGCCGGCTATGCGTTGCTGCCGGGCTGGAGTTACCGGCATCAGTGGTGGAACAGCCAGAATGCTCACGGCATGTACATGGCCCGCGGCATTCATGGTCAGGCGATTGTGGTGAACCCGGCGGCCGAGATGGTGGTGGCGCGTTACGCCTCGCACCCCATGGCCGCCAATGCCAACCTCGACCCGCATTCGCTGCCGGCGTGGGATGCTTTGGCGAGGCATCTGGTCGCAAACCCGGGCTGACCGTTTCAATCGAGGAACACCCGCATGATCAAAGCCATCGGGGGCCCGATCGGTTCGCATACAGCCAGCACTATCTGGCCAACGATATGGTGGCCAGACAACTTGGTGACCCCAATGCCGTGACCGCCTTGATCGAGACCGTTTACTCCAGGGTCAGCCCCAACAAGATCAATTTCACAAAGCAGATCACTCAGCTGAACTTCGATGCGCTGATGAAGGGCGTGAAGAAATACGATCGGACGACCGAGTCGGGCAGCAAGACGCTGTGTGCGAGCTGATCCTCATCGAAGGATTCATGCCATGACTTCTTCAGACACGATCTCTCCTGCCCGAAGCAGTTGCACGCCTTCTAAGGGGCGGTCAGAAACTTCAGCGCATCCAGTTTGCCTTGCTCAACGATCTCGGGGCTGAACACATTGCGATTCATGCAATTGCTGCGCCCGATGCACGCACCGCGCACTGGAAAGGAATAGGTCTTTCCGTGATCCCAGCCATGCGTGGCTGTGAGATAAATCTGCAATTGCGTGACTTTGGCCTGGCGATCATCATCGAGCTGCCTGAGGAAGGCAGGACAGGGTTCGCCCTTGCCCCCATCGTAGTCATCCTTGCCACCGACCAGCATCAGCAAGGGGATGCCTTCCCATTTCTGCAAAAAACTGCTTGGGAACCCTGAAAAAAGATTGATTCCCTGAGTCTGCCCCTTGAGGGCTTCGGACATGAACCAACAGATCGGATAAACCGCGATCAGTCGGTTGAAGCGCAAGTCCCCCGCCTTGAATTCGTCATAGAACCAGGATGACGCACCCACCATCGCGAGGTACGCGCCCAGCGACATGCCCATCGCGGAAATCTTGGATGGGTCCACATCAGGTCGTGCCGCAAGAAACTTCAGAGCGCCCATCACCTGCGCATGCAGCGCGCGCGTGCTTGGCCGATCGCTGTGCGCGTTGAACATCTTCAGCTCAAGGGTCAGAAAGCCCTGCTGAGACAGGAACTCCCCGTACTGGCTCGTGGTGTTGAACGAAAAGCCTCCTGCATGGTGCAGCAGGAGCACGGCCTGACGATTCGCTGTCCCCTCAGGCAGGCGAATCAGCGCCTCGACCTGACTGACCTCAGCCGTGTTGCCAGGGGTGTAATCGATCTTGACCCAGGACTGCGCGACAGCCTGTTTGATTGAAAAAAGGAGCAGGAGACTGATAAAGAGGATACGCATGGCGTCGCTTTTTGTTCGTTTCGCGAAGGAAGCTGGTCAACATCTTGGTACCGAACGAAACCTCGCACCGTTGCTCGGGCCGTGGCAATGACCCGAATTGGCTAGTGCCTTGCCTGCCTGAAAACGACAAAGCCTCACAGGATCATGCTCTATTGATTACTTTTTTCTTGTACACTATTTTGTACATCTTTTTCGAGGGCTGCCATGGTCATCTCGGTCAACGACATCATTTCGCTGTCAACGGCACGCGCCAACTTTTCTGAGCTCGCCGACGAGGTGAAAGCGGGAGCAGAAAAGATCATCACCAAGAATGGAGAAAGCTACGTTGCACTGATTGATGCCCAGCGACTGAGCTATTACCACCAGCTCGAGCGCGAGCGGATCCACCTGCAACTGACCGAAGAGGCCAGCAAGGGGCTCGACGACATCGCGGCCGGGCGAGTCAAGGATGCGCGCAGTGCCATCGCAGCCCTCAAACGGCGGCGCGGCGCCTGATCCGAAAGGTGCCGTATGCCCAAAAGGATGGTGGTCAAACTCACCGCCAACTTTCAGCGCAACCTCGACGAAGTCGAGCGGTTCCTGACTGACGCCGCAACACCCAAGGCCTTTGACTTGCTGCTCAGCGAGTTGCTCGAAACGGTCATTCCCAATCTCGAGCAGTTTCCCGAAATAGGAAAACCCTGGTTCAGCCATTCCGCGCGATCCATCGAGGCCATGACTGCAAGTCTGTCGTTGAAAGCAAAACTGGCTTCCCTGGCATCCGACTCCAGCGCACTTCGGGTCTATGTGCTGAAGCACCATGTGCTGCTTTACGCGGTGATTGGCCCGACCATCCACCTGCTCGCAATTCGCCACCAGCGACAACTGTCGTTCGATTTCGCGCAGCACTGGGATCCTGAGGCCTAGCCATCAGACCCAAACCGTCGGCGAATGGACGAGCCTGCTGATTCGCGAGCGGGTGGGCCTGAGGCGCTCAGCCTTCCATCTGAATGTTCAGCTTGCCGATGAGATCGCCCCAGCGCTTGCGCTCGGCGCCCACGAACTCGGCAATCTTGTCGGCTGACAGCGCAGGCACTCCGCTGATCCAGGCCTTGCTGAGCGCCGCCTGGTAGTCCGGTGAGGCGAGCGATGCATCGATCGCAGTCTTGAGCTTGTCGCGCACTGCAGAAGGCAAACCTTTGGGCGCCACCAGCCCGTACCAGACGATGGCCTGGTAGTTGGGGATGCGCTCGGCCACAGCCGGAATGTCGGGCAGATAGGACTTGCGGGTGGCCGAGGTCACGGCAATCGCACGCAGCCTGCCGGATTGCACATGCGGCAAGGCCGTGGTGGGGCTGTCAAACATCAGATCCACGCGCCCGCCCACCACATCGGTGATGGCCGCCACGCTGCCCTTGTAGGCCACATGGGTCATGGGTGCACCCGCATGATCCTCAAAGAGTTCGCCGGCCAGATGCAGCGTGCTGCCCACGCCCACCGAGGCGTAGGTGACCGGAGTGCGCTTGTCCTTGACCCGCTCAATCAGGTCATCGAGGGTACGGATGGGCGAGGCGGCGGGCACCACGGCAATCAATGGAATGTCGGCCGTCAGCGCGAGGATATCGAGATCACGGTCGGTGCTGTAGGGCAGCTGCTTGCGCAGCAGCGGGTTGAGCACCAGAGTAGACCCGGCTGCAATCAGCAGCGAGTAGCCGTCGGGCTTGGAGCGGGCCACATGCTGCGCTCCAATGATGGTGTTGGCACCGGGCTTGTTATCGATCAGAAAAGATCCTCCGAGCCGCTTGCTGAGGTGTTCACCCACCACACGTGCAAGCACGTCGGTGGTGCCGCCAGGCGGGAAAGGCACCACCAGCGAGACCGGCCGCTCGGGATAGGCATCGGCCCCGGCGATCGATGGCCCTGCAGCGCCCACTGCGGCAAGACTTCCAACGGCAAGATGGCGCAGGGCATGGCGTCGCTGCATGACATTCTCCTCAGTATGTGATGGTATTGCCCTGATTGGAGCACAGGGGCAGGTCATCGAAAAGCCAGCCGATTGATCTGCATTTCAAGCGGCGCACAATTCGCGGATAAGGCCCCCGGTCACCCGCCGACGATGGGTGATGCCGTGCACCTCCGGAGGAAGGAAAGACCATGCTTCAAATGCGACCCAACTGCGAATGCTGTGATCGGGATCTGCCTGCAGACTCCACAGAGGCCCGAATCTGCTCCTTTGAGTGCACCTTCTGTGCATCCTGCGCAGATACCCGGCTCAAGCTTCGATGCCCGAATTGCGGGGGCGAACTGATCGCCCGACCACGGCGCCCTGCCTCCAAGCTGGCGAAATTTCCTGCCTCGACCGAGCGAATCCACAAACCTCAGGGATGCGAGGCGTCGGCCTGAGTCTTACGATGTTGTTTGTGTAGCGGGGATGGAATCACCGCGGTGCATCAGGGCCAGGCAGGTCAGATCGTCAAATTGCTCGACCCCCGAGGCAAAGCGATGTACGGCGTCGACCAGGGCCTGGATGCACTCGCGTGCATCCCTGGCCTGTAAGCCCTGCATGGCCTGCTCGACTCGTGAAACGCCAAACTGCTCCCCCTCACGGTTGACCGCCTCGAGCACACCATCGGTCATGAAGAGCAGGACATCCCCGGGATTCAACTGCAGGTCGAGTGCTTCGAATCGCCTTCCTGGGCGCATGCCCAGTGCCGGACAACGCGGCGCCCTCACCCACTCCAGGCCCTGGCCCGCGCGCAGAATCAAGGGATCGATATGACCCGCATTGACCAGACGAACCCTGCCCGACTGAGGGTCGTAGGTCATACCGGCGAATGTCACAAACATGGCTTCATCGTTGTCGTGACACAGCTCGCTGTTGATGGCGGTGAATGCCTCGGCAATGTCATCGGATTGAATCAGCGCCGAACGAGACACCGACTTGCACATCATGCCGAACAATCCGGCTGCGACGCCCTTGTCACACACGTCGGCAATGCTCATGACATGCCGGCCATCCTCCAGGGCAAAGTGATCGAAAAAATCGCCGCCAACATCGCGTGCGGGCTGCATCAGGCCAAAGAGGCTGAACGCCGAACTGTCGGGCCAGTGTCGCGGCAACAGCATGAGCTGCATGCGCGCAGCAATATCAAGCTCGCTCTGCAACGCCTGCTTGCCCCTGGACTCACGAAACTCGTTCAAGACGATGGTCGTCATCTGCCTGGACAGACCCGCTCCGGCAATCATGGTGACCAGTGAGAGCGTGATCAGTTCCAGCAGCCCAACCACGACTGACGAAAAGCCACCGCCATAGCCCAAGCGCAGCAGACAGGCGGTTGTCAGCAGAACGACATTCACCACAACCAGCATCCGTATCGGCAAACGGAAGACCAGGTTCATCAGCATGAGTGCAATCGACAGGATGGTTGTCGAGCCACGCTCCAGGATTCCGAACAGGCTGAGAGCGACGATGGAGCCCAGAAAGGCGATCAGAAAGCGGTTCAGTCCTCGAACCTGATTGGGGCCGATGACTGGCTCTCGCAAAGGCATGTATCGCAACCCCGAGACGGTTGCCGCGATGAAAAACACATGGACAACCAGGAGCGCCTGATACAGGAGGGATTGATGCAGCAGCCCCTGCCGGTATCGATCGATGTCAACCAGCACCAATCCAAACGACGGAATCAGTGCAGCCGCAACGGTGAACCGCGCCATACGCAGGTTGTGGCGTGCCTTGGCCGTTTGCACTGCCTCGATCTCGGCACTGGAGAGCGGGGGCAGAGCGCCCGGGGAATTCAGATGGGTGAGTCTGGTAACCAGGCTCTTGATGTGCACGGCGCCCAACATGCCCGGGGTCAGTCCAGCAAGGTCAGGATTTCCTGGAACCCGCTGACCACCAGCACTTCACGCACGGATGGACGCGCCCCGCTCAAATGCAGCGTACCGCCTCGCTTGTCGGACTCATTGGCTGCCAGAAGAAGCACCCTCAGGCCGGCACTGCTCAGAAATTCAACGCCGGAGAAATCGATCAGCGCTGACCCCTCTCCCTCGGCCAGGATCGCCATCAATTCAGTCTGGCGTACGCGGCTGTTGGAACTGTCAAAGCGTCCGACGGGTGCGTAGACTGCAATCCGAGACATGGGGCTACTGCTCCAGTTTGAGGGCGATATGGCACACGCCCTGACGTTCCGAGGTGCTGACCCGCTGCACCTTCTGGGCCATCAACCAGGCCGACATTCTGGACAGTCCATGGGGGTCGTTCAACAACTCCGACCGACCCGGACGCTCGCCGGGCACATCCAGCCGGTGGCCCTGGTAGAACAGGTTGAGATCGAGACTGAATTCATCGAACGCCACCACGACCTTCACGGGTCCGTGGGCCAGCCCTTCATCCAGCGCTTCGCAAGCCAGTCCCAGAGCATCGATCGAAGCCACGATCACCTCCTTGCGAGCAGCCACAGATGACCCGAAGCGCATCAGGGTGTCCCGAATGCGCAGGTAGTGATCCTCTCCCGGAGGCAATTCAAATTCGACCGTCTTCTTGCTGCCCAATAAAAAGACCACATTCAACAGGACGGCCAAGGCTGCACTGAAGGACACCGACGAGGCCACGATCGGCTTGAAGACCTCGGGGACCTCCCGATAGAGCTCGGGCATCATGCTCACCGACAGCCCCAGCGACATCGCCACGCCAGCCATCAGGATCCGACGCGCATCGAGCAGGCGCGAGGCCAGCATCTGAACACCCGCAAGAATCATGAAGCAGGCCGCATAGAGCAGTGTGGCCCCCATCAGGGGTGCGGGCAGGCTGGCGATCACGGCTGCAACCTTCGGTAAAAACGCAAACAGGATCATCAGTGCGCCCATGCTGAATCCAATGGTCCGGCTGGTTGCACCTGCGGCCACCGACAGGCCCACGTTACTGGATGAAGTGCTGTGACCCAAGGTGCCCAGCACGCCACACACCATGGTGGTCAGACCCGACGCCGTTGCCCCTTTGCTCACCGACTGCAGGTCGGTGCGTTTCCAGTCGGCGTCGTTGACCTTCTGACACAGGGTGAGATCCCCCACCCCCTTCAGACTGGCCGCCATGCCGGCCACCAGAAAGGGGATCAACAGCGACGACTCAAACGCAAGGCCCTGTACGGGCAGATCGGGCAGGCCAAACCAGGGAGCCTGAACGATGGACTCAAGGGTCGACTCAGAGATCAATCCGAGCGCATGGCAGCCGGCCCAACCCAGGACTGCACCCACCAATGCCGGATACAGCTTGAGCTGTCCGCGCCCCCAGACGGTGCACCCTGCCATGACGGCGAAGGTCAGGAGCCCCATGACCAGACCCGCGCCTTCGACCGGCGCCCAAGCGGCGGCCGACGGGCCGCTGGGCGAGAGGCCATACAGGCGTGGGATGCCCAGGGGCAGCATGGCGATGCCGACCATGGTCATGACCACGCCGATCACCTCGGGCGGAAACAGCGCACGCAGGCGTGGAAGGACGCGGGCGAGGAGCACCTCAAACACCCCAGACACCAGGGTCATGCCAAACAGGACGGGCAGGCCGAACCCGGTTCCAGCCATCACCGACGCCGATGCATAGGCAGGCCCACACACCGGCGGGCAGAGAAAGCCCGACCCGATCGGTCCTCGCGTGAGGGACTGCAACATGGCACCGATCCCCACCGCGATCATGCCCATGCGCAGCATCTGGGTGAGCTCCTGGGTGGTCGCGCCGATGGTGGCGACCACCGCAGCCATGATGATCCAGCCCGACGAGTTGGCGATCACATGCTGCAGACCCTGCCCAAGCAAGGTTTGCAGCGGAAGGCGATCGTTCACACCGTAGGTGAGATTCTCAGGCTTCATGCCCGTCCGTCTCGCGGTCAGTACATCTGTGCATGCTGGTTTTCATCTGTACTTGCATGGTCATGATTATGAGTCACGGAAGGGCTGGACCATGCCCAGGACGAGGCCAGGCCGCAGGCCTGAAACCTCCGATGCAGCGAGAGCTCAAAACTCACTGCCCCACCGTGGACGCTTGATGCGCAAGCGATAGCGATGTCGGTACTCGCTCGGCAAGGTGCCAGTATGCTTGGAAAAAACTCGCCGAAAAGTGCTCGGGCTGTCCAGTCCGCTCGAGCGGCCGATTTCCTCCACCGTGACGTAGGTCGTCTGCAGCAGCAGACAAGCGCGCTCAACTCGCAGGCGCTCAAGGTAATCACGTGCACTCATGCCGTGGGTGGCAGAAAAATGCCGAGCAAGACTGCGCGGGCTGGTTCCAACCGCTCGGGCCATCGCCTGCATATCGTAAGGCTCGGCCAAATGTTCAACCAACCACTGACGGGCGCGCTCGACGATGCCTGCTGGGACACGGTTGCGAGCGAGGTGGGGGCTCTGTGTCAGGGCGTGCTGAACGGTCACGGCCTGGCGCAGGGGTTCGGGAATCAGAATGTCGCGTGCCGCGCTCGCCAGATCTCCCAGGGGCGTTTCGCCGATCAGATTCAGTAAGGCCTCCGTCGTGGCCACCGGTGAGGCACAGGTCCAGACGTGGCGATCGCAGGTCCAGTCGGGGGCATCTGACCAGTTGACCGACTCTGCAGCCACAAGCCCGGACGCTGAGGCATGGCGCATCACCGAAACAAAAAAAGGCCACGGTGCCGCAAAACGGCGCTGGTGCAGGCAACCCGAGGCGGCCAACAGAGCCACGCCAGTGAACACGCCCAACAATGCACCGCCGCGAGCCAGCGTGTGCTGTAGGTGGGGGCGCAGCGCGCTGCTGCGTTCGACCCACTGATCGATTTCAGGACCATCTCGCACCATCCAGCCCGGGATGACGACCACATCAGCCCCTTCTCGATAGGCCGACGGCACCCGCCCGCCAACGGCGCCTTTGCGTTCACGGGCAGGCAGCTGACCCATGGTCGGAGACTGGGTCGGACGAGCGTTGACTCCCAACCAGCGCCAGCGAACAGGCGGCGGCGCAGCCGGCGACTCCAGAGCGGCCAGTCCGTTGATCAGGCGCAGGACATCCACCACAGACTGTGCCGCACTGCCCAGGCTTCCCTGGGTCCAGATGATCTCGAACAGCAAAGGTTGAGTTGGCCGGGAATGACGCTTGGTTGGCATCCAATGAACTATACCAATGGCCGCTGCTGACCTAGATTTCTGCCTGCGCATCCCCGCGTATTCGCCCTCAGGACCATGGACCTTTCCCGCTTTCCTCGTCGCAGATACACCTCGTTCGCAACTCCCATCGAGCCGATGCCCCGCTTCTCGTCCGCGCTGGCAACCACCTGCCCCGGCGGGAGGGGTCCCGAGGTCTGGATCAAACGGGACGACATGCTGGGCCTCTTTCCCGGCGGAAACAAAACACGGAAGCTTGAATTTCTCGTGGCCGATGCCTTGGCCAAGGGTGCCGATACGCTGATCACCTGCGGCGCACCGCAATCCAATCATTGCCGCATCACCCTGGCCGCGGCGGCGCGCGAAGGTCTCAAGTGTCAATTTGTCATTGAGGAACGGGTTCCTGCCAGCTACAACCCTCAGGCGAGTGGCAATCACTTCATGTTTCGGCTGATGGGTGTCGAAAGGATCGAAGTGGTCGCGGCGGGGACCGACATCGGGGCTGTCATGGGTCAACTGGCTGCCGATCTCGCCGCTCAGGGGCGCAAAGGCTACGTGATCCCCGGCGGTGGCTCCAATGCGGTAGGCGGCCTGGGCTACGTGGCCTGCGCGCAGGAGATGCAGGCGCAGTGGTTCGACATGGGACTGCGCTTCGAACGCGTGCTGGTCGGCTCGGGCAGCTCGGGCACGCACGGGGGCCTGGTGGCGGGATTTGTGGGCAACCGCATCGACGTGCCGATCATCGGTGTGGGCGTCAGCCGTGACGCCGAGCAGCAGGAGCCATTGGTGTTGAAGGAAGCCCAGGCGGTGGTCGACCTGCTGGGTTTGGGTATTCAGATTCCTCGCGAGGTTGTTCGAAGTGTCGGCGGCTACTGGCAACCCAAGTATTCAGTGCCCAACGCTCGCATGATCGAGGCGGTGCAGATGGTGGCGCGCACCGAAGGCATCCCGCTTGACCCGGTCTACACCGGAAAAATCATGGCGGGTCTGATCGGCCTTGCGCGGGCTGGTGAGTTTTCCCCTGGCGAACGCGTGCTGTTCATCCACACGGGCGGTCTGCCCTCCCTGCATGCGTATGAAAGCGTCGTGCTGGGTGAATCGGAGGCCGTGGCGCCATGACACACACTGGTCAGACCTCCGGCGGGTACGGCTCGGGATCTCGAGTGGTTGGGCGCCTCCAGGTGGATGGCGCTCAGATCCACTACGAGGTCTGCGGTCAGGGGCCAGCGATCATTTTTGCCCATGGCCTGGGCGGCAATCACATGTCGTGGTGGCAGCAGGTGAGCCACTTCAGTCAGACCCATACCTGCGTCAGCTTTTCACATCGGGGGTTTTCGCCCTCGACGGTTGAGGGGAGCCATCCCGACCCTCAGCGGTATGCGGATGACCTGGCCGCATTGATCGATCACCTCAAGCTCGGCGCAGTCTGTCTGGTCGGGCAATCCATGGGGGGCTGGTCGGTCGTCGAGTACAGCCTTAAAAACCCGCAGCGCGTCAGGGGTCTGGTCCTTTCCGCGACCGTAGGATCCATCAGGCCAGACCGCATCGCCAGTCTGGACCCAGCGGCACTTGCCACATGGCAGCAGGCCGCAGACCATGCGGTGGCGCAGTGCCGTGCACAGCAGGTCCATCAGGCGGCGGGCCTGCGCATGGCTCTCGAGCAACCGGCCCTGCATCTGCTCTATCAGCAGATCGACGAACAGGCGCGCACCCTCGACAAGGAAGCGCTGCGGGGCCAGCTGAGGGAGATGCGGGTTCGCACACCCAAAGACCTCGAGGCCACAGGCATCCCTGTGCTGCTGATCTCACCGCAGGAGGATGTCGTGATCCCGCCACCCGCCCTGCACGCGCTGGCCCGGGAGGTTTCCAGAGCGAGGCTGGTCCAAATAGAGCGCTCAGGGCACTCCCCGTATTTCGAGAGGGCCCAGGTCTTCAACCCGCACCTGAGCGCCTTTCTGCGCGAGATCGAACACCATCGGTAGGCCTGCGCGGTTGGATTGGCTGCTGACGCCCTCTTCGCCTCCATCCCCCTCGTCCCTGTGCTTTCTTCATTTGCCCTTGCGATCACGAAGGACATTGTCATGAAACGGTTTGCCTCCAATACCACCCAGAGCCTGCATGCAACAGCCGGCGTGATCGGGCTGTGCCTGGTCATGGGTGTGACCGTAGCTCCAGTCGCTCGCGCGCAGGAGAATTACCCCAACCGCCCCATCACTCTGGTCGTTCCCTTTCCCACCGGCAGTGGGACGGATATGAGCGCACGCCTGCTGGCCAAGGATATGGCCGAGTCGCTCGGTCAAAGCGTGGTGGTTGAGAACCGCCCTGGCGCCAATGGAACACTGGGTGCGCAGGCGGTGCTGCGCAGCAAACCCGACGGACACACTCTGCTGATCGGTGCCGCCGCGACCAATGCATCGAACTATGCGTTCTATCCCGGCAAGCTCGGCTACACGCCCGCTTCTTTCGAGATTGTCGGAGGCTTGGGGATCGTGCCCTTGTCGATGGTGGTCGCAGCCAACGCACCCTGGAAGAATCTCGCTGAGCTCATCAGTGACGCGAAGAAGAATCCAGGCAAGATCGCCTGCGGCAGTGGCACAACAACGGCACAGGTGGCCTGCGAGATCTTCATGTTGCGCGCCGGGGTCAGCGTGTTGAACGTACCTTACAAGGGCACGCCACTGGCCATGAACGATCTGGCAGGGGGGCATGTGCAATTCGTTTTTGCGGATGGCAGCAGTGCCACACCGCTCGTCGAACAAAAGCGACTGCGTGTGCTCGCGACGGCTGCAAGCAGGCGGGCCCCTTATTGGCCCGACGTTCCCACCTTCGCGGAGCTGGGCCTGTCCGATCTGGAAATCTCGGCATGGAGTGCCGTCTTTGCTCCAGCGGGTACACCGGTCTCTGTGCAGCAAAGGCTCAATGCCATCGTCCGCCGCTCGACCGAATCACCCGAATCGATCGCATCGCGACAGCGTACGGGTTCTCTAGCGATGCCCTATCACCTTGAGGAGGCAAGGCGTTTCGTTTCTGGAGAGATCGAGCGCTGGGCCCGGTTCGTCAAGGAAAGTGGCGTGAAACTCGAGTAAACGAGTGCCGACCGAGCCGCTCATCCCTTGCACCCCATCCTGCGCCCGACCATGACCTCACTTCCTTTTGCAGCACGTCCGGTTGGCATTGCCGGCCTGGGCACGATTGGGCGAACGCTGGCCCGCGCGCTCGATGCCGGAGCCCTGCCGGGCCTGACGCTTGGCGCGGTGTCCGTGCGCGACAGCATGAAGGCCAGCCAGTGGATGCAGCAGACCCTGTCGCGCCCGGTGGACTGTGTGGACTTTGAAGCGCTGGCCGAGCGCTGTGACTGGGTGGTCGAGTGCGCACCGGCCAATCAGCTGCGTGCGATTGCCGAACCGGCGCTGCGCCAAGGTCGCAGGCTGGTGGTGATGAGCAGTGGTGCGCTGCTCGATGCTCCCGATCTGATCGACGTTGCCCGTGAGACGGGTGCCCAGATCATCGTGCCCACCGGGGGCTTGCTCGGGCTCGATGCCGTGACCGCTGCCTGCGAAGGCACGATTCATTCGGTCACCCTGGTCACTCGCAAACCCATTGCTGGCCTGATCGGTGCACCCCTGCTGGTCGAACAGGGCATCGACATCACTGGTCTGCAGGAGCCGCTTTGCGTGTTTCGGGGCAACGCTCAGGAGGCACGACGGTGCTTTCCGGCCAATGTGAATGTCGCTGTGGCGCTCTCGCTCGCGGGCATCGGGGTGGAACGAACCCAGGTGGAGGTGTGGGCCGACCCAACCGTCACCCGCAACACGCACCACATTCAGGTCGAGTCTGACAGCGCGTCATTTTCAATGACGATCGAGAATTTCCCCTCGGACAATCCCAAGACCAGTCGCATCGCCGCGCTCAGTCTGATGGCCTGCCTGCGCAAGGCCCATGCGCCGCTTCGGGTGGGGACCTGAGGTCGGCGCGCAGTTGCATCAGCACCTAAAGGCGTGTGCTCATCGGTCGCGCTGCTCAAAGACTTCGCGCGCCTGCCGGAAACCTTCCACGGCCGCCGGCACGCCACAATAAATTCCCACCTGCAACAACACTTCCTGGATCTGGTCGCGTGTTACACCATTGTTGAGGGCCGCATTCAGATGCGCCTTCAATTCGGGCGACCTGTTCTGCGCTGACAGCATGGCAATGCACAGCATGCTACGAATCGCTCTTGGCAGCCCCGGCCTGTTCCAGATGTCATTGAAACAGTAGGTGTTGAGCAGATCGGCCAGCGGGCGGCTGAAATCATCAACCGCAGCCATACCCTGGTCAGTGCGTTGCGTACCAATCACTTCGCGCCGCGTCTTCAGGCCTGCTTCATGACGCGTCTCAAAATCCCTGCGATCCATATCCTGCATGTTCGGTCTCCATTCGGTAGGGGGGGTCAGCGATGAGCTGGCTCATCACAGATCTCGTTGCGCAGGGTGCCAATGCCCTGGATCGTGACTTCCGCGATGTCCCCAGGCTGCATGAAGATCGGTGGCTGGCGGGTAAAGCCCACTCCACCCATGGTGCCGGAGGCGATCAGGTCGCCTGGCTGCAGGGGCATCCACTGCGAAATGTACGCAATCACCTTGGCCACCGAATGCACCATGTCACGGGTATTGCCGTGTTGCATCTGCCTGCCGTTGAGTCGTAACTCGACGTCGAGAGCCTGAGGGTCCGGGATTTCGTCTGCAGTCACCAGCCAAGGGCCCGTGGCCCCGGTCTGCTCAAAGTTCTTTCCGGGGTTGATCTGGCTGGTGTGGAACTGATAGTCGCGAAGACACGCCTCGTTCATGCACGAATAGCCGAAGACATGCTCGAGCGCACGCTCCTGCGCCAGATAGCGTCCGGTAGCTTTACCAATGACCACCAGCAATTCTGCCTCCCAGTCGAGTTGGGTGGAGACTCGCGGACGCAGGATGGGCGAGCGATGGGCGGTAAGGGACTCCGGCCAGCGTGCAAACATCATCGGATAAGCCGAGGGAGGCCGATTCTGACCCCGATGGCGGTTTGCCTCTTCCAGGTGGTCAGCGTAGTTCACGCCTACACACAGGATCTTTCCGGGTCGCGGCACCACGGGCAGCAACTCGAGGTCGGCATAGTCAAAGTCACCCGACTCTGATGCGTAAATCGAACGGGCCACGGGCATGCCATCACCGGCGATGAATGACACGATGTCTGGATACCGGCCACCGATCCGTGTGCTCAGATCGATGACCCTGTCTGCTTTGAGCACACCGTAATGAGTGTTGCCGCCGTGTCGGTAACTAACAAGTTTCATAGGTCCTCGAAATGTTCGTGCCCGGTTCGGGCAGATGTCAGATCAGATCAGCCGGGCAGACACCTGGGCCTGCCAATGCTCGGCAGGCATGAAGCCCTGAACCTGGCGGCATCGGGTTTCGGTCTGCCTCAGGATCTCGTCATCACTCTGACTGAGATCCAATGGGTCGCCAAAGGGCTGAGGTACGTACCAGGGCGAATCGACATAAATTTCGACTGTATTGCCCTCCGGATCGTCGTAATAAACCGACCAGGCATTGCCATGGCTGATTGGCACGAATCGCGTTGCGCCCGCCTCGCGTGCCTGCGCCTGTGCAAGACGCAGTTGCGCGAGCGAAGTCAGCCGAAACGAGAGCTGGAACACCGTACTGACCTGAGATGAGTCGACACGGCCCGAGACCAAAACGAATTGATGGTGCTTATCGGCCTCCGCGGTCATGAAGACAAACTCCTGGCCACTGACGGGACGCCGCCCGGCGTCGGTCACGATCAGCCCGAGCGCCTGCTCATAGAAGGCGCGCATCGCGGGGAGATTCCGTACCCGAATGCCCGCGTGGGTCAGTGGGGCTCTGATGGTCTGCGACACACGATCCTCCTGTTGAATCACCGTACGTTCAGGCTGAACGATTACCCATAGTTCAATACATTCGAAAGTTTTGCAAATCCATATCATCGATGTAATTTCGAAAATTTGAGGACATTTCGCTCATCGCAGAGAGATTGCGCGAAGGGGGGCAACCCGTACTGGGCTTTTGCGGGTTCGAGACGACACAGTGGGCTGGTTTGTTCGCACCTGCATGCTCTTCAATGGGCCTTCAGCAGTGACTTGTATGCGATTCATCCGAGGTACTGCGCACCGAAAGGCTAGTGCGCATCCTCAATGATCTGCTGCCCCTTCCCGGGGTCTCAAACCTGGAGGAATTTGGATTGATCATCAGGCGCGACGCTGCGAATGTGGGTACGATGAGCCGTGCAGCCTAGATTCGCATGGGTAACTGAGCTATGGCAGGACCTGCCCGAAACATCCGGAAATCCGACGATCTATGGACGGCGGCCAGGCCATGGGCTGTGTCGGGTGCATCGACTGCGCCGCAGAATGTGGCCCTGCAGCACACGGCGGGTTTCGATATTCACCGCAAGTTAAGGGCCGACATCCTGGATTGCAGGATTGCGCCTGGGGAACGCTTGCGGTTCGAGGATTTACGAGAACGCTACGCGGCTGGCATAGGAACCCTTCGCGAGGCCTTGTCACACCTGGTAGCAGAGGGACTCGTTCGCACGGAATCCGGGCGAGGTTTCCGAGTGGCGCAGGTTTCACTCGCCGACATGCTAGATATCGCCGAGTGGCGGGTCGAATTCGAGGTTCGCGCGGTCACTGAGTCGATCCGACGAGGCGATGATGCCTGGGAGGCCGAGATCGTCAGCGCCTTCCACCTGCTTGGCAAATCCATGCTGCCAACGGGGACAGCATCTGCGCAGGAGTGGGACCAATGGTCGGCGCGCCACCGGGCGTTTCATGACGCTCTTGCGCGGGCTTGCGGATCACCCTGGTTGCTGCATTTTCGAAGCACCCTCTACGATCAGGCGCACCGATACCGCAGGCTGACAGCATTGCACGCTCCACGCGGACGGGGCAAGAGCGAGGAACATCGCGCCATCATGGAGGCCGTTCTGGCGCGTGACACCGAGCGCGCAGCCCGTCTGGTCGAGCAGCATATCCGCCGGACCGTGGATTTCGCGCTCAAGCATGTTCCGGGTCTGGATGTGCTGCGCACAGCTAAGCAGACGTCACAGGCGACCGTTCGAAAGCGTCGCTGATATGAGAAGCGAGAACACCGGGTTGTTCAATGGGATGGCTTGGGTGGTTGTCATCCGTACGGTTGCCTGCATTTTCAGCCGCGGGTCTGGCCAGCCGCGTGACTTACGGGAGCGCCCACCATGGCGACCTGTGAAGCGGTCGTCTCATTGAAGGCGGCGAGGTTCAGAGATGTGTTCCTCGCTGAAGCGGCTATCAACACTCACTGAATGGGAAACCGCTTGACGAGCTCGGTCAGGCGGATGCTTTCGTCGCGGATCAGGCTGGCGAATTCTTCCGGGGTATTGCCGATGGGAGACGCACCCAACCTGGAGAAGGACTTGAGTACATCCTCATCCTTGACTGCTTCACGCACCTCGGCGGCCACGGCATCGATGATCGGCTTGGGCGTACCAAGTGGAGCGAAAAGCCCGCACCAAGTCTCGCCGGTCAACTGCGGGTAACCCGCCTCGATGGAAGACTGCACATCCGGCAGGACCGGCGTGCGCTGCTTGCCAGAGACCATGACCACCTTGAGCTGCCCCGACTGCATGTGAGGCAGCACCGCGGTGTAGCCCATCAATGCAATGTTCAGGTTGTTGCCGATCAAGTCGTTGACCAGTTGGCCGCCCCCCTTGTAGTTCACCACGATCATCGAAGGCAGTTCGACGGCGAGCATCTGCAGGCGCAAACGCGCGGCGTTCTCGGTTGTGCCGAAGGTGCAAGGCTTGGATGCAGTCTTGCAGTATTGAACCACCTCGGGCAGCGTTTTGCCTGGGATGGATGCGTGGGTCACATAGACTCCTGAAAGAATCGAGTAGGCCGAGACCGGTAACAACTGGGTGACCGGATCGGTTCCCTTGAAGCCGGGGAGGTGCCGGTTGAGCATCAGGGAAGGTAATTGCACCAAGAAAGTATGCCCATCCGGCTTAGCCTCGATAACGCGACGCGTCCCAATGAGCCCATCCGCACCAGGCGAGTTCTCGACATTAACTGCCTGATTCCAGCGTCGTGACAAGACCTTGGCGATCTGGCGGGCCATGACGTCGGTGCCTCCGCCCGGGCTGTAGGGCACGACAATCGTCACCGGTCGTTCTGGCTTCCAGGCCGCCTGGGCCCACGCGACAGAGGTGAAGAACCCTGCGCAGACAGCCAGCAAACCAACCGTGGTCGTGAAAGCACACCGGCGGAACAACGTGTTCATGAGCGTCACCTTGTTGTAGGTCAATTCAAAAGAGCACACCGGTACTTGATTCAGGGCCTGCTGCGGCCGCGAATTGTGCAGGAGTAGGCAACGGCTTCATCAACCGCTTATCCGTCAAGCCAGAAAATACTGTACACCGGAATACGTGGCATCCGTGAGGGACATGAACACCTTGCCCGCGCCCACGATCACGATCACGCTCGCCTTAATCTATGCTCTGGGCGAAAACACAGCGCAGAAGTGGTCTGGTCATACATGTGACCGTGCCTGATAGCGTCTTCAGGCTGCATACTGAAGTGCCGCTGACTTGATGACTTCGTCTCTGAAGTAGCGGCTGAGGTCTTCTGCCGTGCACAGGTCAACTCTTACCCCGCCCAACAGGTCGGAAAGCTCCTGCTCGATCTCGGCCATGTCGAGCAGAGTGGTGCGTGACCTTGGCAAGAACTCGACCAGCAGATCGACATCGCTATCGGGCCGCGCAGTGCCCTTGAGCCTTGACCCAAACAAGGACAAGGTGCGGATCTGATGACGCCGGCACAAATTCTCAAGCGCCTGGGATTCAATTGGCAGGCGAGCGTGCATGGACGTCTCCGAACAATCTGCAAGGCAATCTGGTGGGCCCCCCGGGAGTCGAACCCGGCACCAACGGATTATGAGCGGAGTGAAGCCGCGGCAGGCTTGGTTGCAAGCTGAAGAAACGCAAAGGTTTTTTCGCCTTAGCCGGCAATGGCCATTAAAAACCGAACCCAGACCGAACCAGCGGGCCACCTACCCGCTGAAATTTAACAGAAGGGTCAAGCGAAACAAGGCAGTAGGGAACCGACCCACCGAACCGAAACCGAACGGGTGACGCACCTGCAGGAAGCGTGTTGATCGTCCTCATGCCGCCGGGGTCAGAGCTACTTTGAAGTTACGGCCGAGCCCACTGAGGAACTGCAGCGGATCTCTTTGCGATAGTCATCAAGGGTCTCCTTAAACGCAAGAAGCAAGTCCATTTTCATATCATCGCGGGTCAACTTTTCTTCAGCCATCAGCATTGCCATTTCAACCGATGCAGATAAAGCCACGCCGACTCCAGCACCGACGACGGCGCCAATTGCCGTTCCAGCGAAAGGCACCACACTACCCACCGCAGCACCTGTGGCTCGCTTGCGTGCTCTGGATTGCTGGCATGCGCAAACTGTCTGCGAAGCTTCTCCGGTGACGGCACAAAACAAAAAGCCCGCCGAAGCGGGCTGTCCCTGCGTAAGACGGGTCAGGCTTGCCTGCGACGGGCTGCTCCAATGCCAGCCAGTCCTAAGCCCAGCAGAACGAGAGTGGCGGGGACGGGGACGCTGGCTACATCGCCGGAGCGCACCGCTACAGCAAACAAGGCATTGATGAACTTACCGGGGCAGTCCTGCCGGCTATTGAAGGTGGTGAAGTCCCACGCGTCGTCCTTCGTGCACTCCGTACCGGACCAGTAGTAGTAGGACTGCACACCATCGAACTGTGACTGCAGGCCTAAGAGCGTACCGCCCACCTCGGTCCAGATCGACCAATACTGGTTTTCCGAACCGGCTGCTGCGTTCCCGTTTCCAGTTGGCAGCACCCAACCGCTCAGACCGGTCGCGGTCAGGCCTGCCGCTGCAGCGATACCTTGGGCCGATGTTGGAGCGGGGGTGGCGCTACCATCCCAAAACCCGTTGCCGATGCTCCAGTCGTTCAGAATGGTGATGTCGAGGGTGTCGTTATAGAAGGACACGCACTTGGTGGCACCGAAAACCGTACAAGTCGGGTCAGCCTGATTCAGAGCGTTACGCCCGAGGAATGCCGCCTGCGCAGCACCCATCATCCCCAGCGTCATCAACATCGCAGCAAAGAGCTTCATTTCGCTGCCCCTTTGCCAGTTGACCGCCCTGATCTCTGACGTGCGATCCCGACTAAGCCCAATCCCAGCAGAGCGAGGGTGGCGGGAACGGGAACAGGAGCGGTCGTAAGAGTTACTAAGCCCCCGTCTAGGTCGGCAAACTGCAGAAAGACGCCCTCGTAATAGTACTGACCACCTTTCAGTGCTGATACTTCATACGTGGTCCGATAACTACTAAAAGAAACAGCATTGCCTTGAGGAAGATACGACCCAATGAAAAGTGGGCCGATATGTGCATTTCCGTTGGATTGGGATGCGCTTGTGAAACCAAGTACGGTGTTCCCGGCAGTATCAAGAAGGTCCAAAGTACTGTTGATGATGGTGAAGTAACTTTCGCCCGGAGGAGAGAGTTCGAAGTCTGGGTGTAGCCAACCGGAGAAGAACTGCCGACCACCATTCGATCGCATTGACAATGACTGTCCAAGCTCAAAGCGAACAGTCATGTTGACGGTATCTCCAACCCGCATATCCAAGGGCTGCAGGAAGGGATAGACGGCGAACACTGCGAAGGGGGTTGCTGGATTACGAAAATACTCTGCCACTCGAAGGTCCACGGTAGTGTCGATGGTATGAACCACCGACGCACCAGCGGAGGTCGCTGCCCCGGCGAGCAATAACGCCCCCAAGGCTCGTATACGAAGCAGTCTTAACATCACAAGCTCCTAAGTGAGCCTGATTATTCAGGATTCATGCCATCGCCCTGCAGCCCGCACCATTGCTGGGTGGTTAATCCGTTGGAGTTAGAGAGAGGTGCGTGATTTTGTAAAACCCGCCGACGTGAAATTTGTCACAAGACGTTGGCTATTCGGGTCGCGATTTGGCTCAGACGTGTTGACTATCGCCCAGAACTGACCCGTCGCGATCGTTTAAATCTGACCCACCCCTTAGGCTACCGGATGGCGGCCTGTTCTGCGCATCGTTGAGTTCCTGCTTATGCAGCCCGCCTCCCTGCGAATGTGGCTCCAAGGCTTTCTTCTTGGGTGGGTCCAGGGGACAGAGCCAACTGGCCTGTCGTCGAGTTCGTCGAGTCGTCGATTGGGGTCGATGACTCGTCTTCCGCGCGCACGAACAGGTCATAAGGCCCAGAGGAAGCCGAGTCGAGCGCCTCAGACGAGTCACAAAGAACTGTCACGGTAGAAACGCTCGTCGCACCCGACGCACCCGACGTAGCTGGCGCACCCGTCGCCGGGGTGGCAAGCAGCCCTGGGGTAGGCGACACGGCACCAGCCCCCTCGAGCCCTAGAGCGGCCCCAGGCGCCCGCGGCAGCGCTCCCGAAGCCACTGGCACTCCCGACGACGCCGACGCGTCTTGGCCCGCCTTTATCGCTCTTCCGATCACATCGGACGCTGCGCTAGAGGCTTCGAGCATTGTCTTGGTGCTGAGGTGCGCATATCGCATCGTGACTGCAGGATCACTGTGACCCAGGACCTGCTGGACCTCGTAGAGCGTTCGTCCTGCGTTGACCAGAAACGATGCGTGGCTGTGTCTTAGGTCATGTACCCGTAGCTGAGGCATGCCAGCCTCATTACGGATCCGCTCCCAGACCTTGTGGATCCACGCGATTGGCTTCCCACGACTCCCGTCAGTATTGATCCACCGATGATTGATGAAGACATGCTCGAACTTGCCCTCAGTGCCAACCTCATCAAGCACGGCAAGCGCCTGGTCGTTGAGCGGCACTGGTCGCATCTTTTTTGACTTCGAGTTCGCCGCGGGGATACGCCAGACCCGGCGCTCGCGATCTATTTGAGACCAAGTTGCCCCAGTGGCCTCTGACAGACGGGCACCAGTGGCCAAGAGGAACATCGCGAGCTGACATACCGTGCGGGCATTGTCAGTCTTGAGCACCTTCATCAAGCGCGCTAGCTGTTCGTCATTCAGGTAAAAGTCGCGCCTGTTATCAATTCGCAGCAGCTTCACGTTGGCTGCTGGATTCTTCTCTACGACTTCCCATGCGACAGCGAGATTGAAAGCACGCTTGATGAGTCGAAGATGCTGATCAGCCGTGGCAGGTGACAAACCCTCATCGAGCAGGCTGGTATGGAAGTCTTCTATCTCCCTGCGCGTAATTTCATCGAGCCGCTTGGTGCCGAACTTCGCCCCGATGCGAACGTTGCGCTGGACGTCCCCTGCCCAGGTCCTCTTGCGAGGCTGCGCATAGGGCACGTACTGCAGCGTGATGAAGTCATTCCAGATCGGGATCTCTTTTCGAGACGTACGCTCAGCACGTGGGTCAGCGCCTTGTGCGACCTGGCCCTGGAGAATCTTCGCGGCCTTGAATGCTTCAGCCAGACTGATATCAGTGGTTCGTGCAATTTTCTTGTGTGCTGTCTTTCCCGCTGCGTTGCGAAATCTGACGTAAAAGGTGCCTTGCCCTGGAGACGAGGCACGAACCTCGATGTACAGACCAGCAACCTCCTTGCTGCACAACTCGACCCTATGCTTCCCCGCAGGACAGCGCAGCCCGTCCGCAAGGAGTGCTGCCGTGAATTTAACAATAGGCATGATTCCTCACAATATGAATGGTTTGGGTGAGCAGACCGACCCGGTTAGTGAGGATCGGTCTCAGATATGCCGTCCTAAGCGCCTCGGTAATACCAAGCAGCCTTCTTACCGATCTTGTGTTTCGTGAGAGGAAGAAGGCCGGCACTGACGAGAGCAGCAAGACACTTTCCTGCTCGCTTGCAGTCATCTGTGGTCATTGATGCCCAGAAGCTCACGCCCAGGAGATGCTCTGCGTTGTAGATCTCACCGCTCTGCAGGTATTGGATACGGAGCTCAGCACGCGCAGCGATCGCGTTGAAGAAAGACTGGGTTACCTTCCCGTACCTCCCACCGAAATTGAGCATAGGCTCAGTATCGAGCGGCCCACCGTTGGTTGGGGCGGTACTCGGAGGACTCGAGACAGACAACGGAAAATCGATCGCTCCGTCGAAATGAACCGCCCCGGGTTTTGAGGAGGCTCCTTACTTCAAGAGACTGGAGCCTTGAACAAGACCGAAAAGAGTGGGTGTCACGCCTGATCCGCAGTGACTTCGGTATCACGCTCGGTATCGCTCCGACCGAGCCCACCGTCAAAGCCGAAGGACCACCTCTCGGCAGCCCTTGTCCTTTGAACCTCATCCCGCAATGTCTGGTGGGCCCCCCGGGAGTCGAACCCGGCACCAACGGATTATGAGTCCGCTGCTCTAACCAAGCATGAGCTAGAGGCCCGTATCCGCTTGAGTCTACCGCGCAAGACGGGGCACCGCAGAGCGCCTGCAATCAGAACATTGCACGCAGGCGGTGTAATGGCTCTCGTTCGCTCGAGCGATGCGATGATCGGCTGATCGTTCACACCCAAGCCGAGTCTGCCGCTCGGCTCCTGCCGACCATGCCTGCATCAACCCCTGTCCCTGCCTCGATCCCGACCACCGCCGACCGGATTCGCGGCGCTCTCTGGGGCATGATGATCGGCGACGCGCTGGCCATGCCGGTGCACTGGTACTACCGACTGTCCGAGCTGCAGCGAGACTTCGGCGTGATTCAGGATTACCAGGCGCCCAAGGACATTCATCCGAGCTCCATCATGTCGCTGTCGAGCACCTCTCGTGCGGGCCGGGGAGATCAGGCCGGGGACGTGGTGGGAGACGTCATCCTCAAAGGGAAAAAACATCATTGGGGACCTGCCGGCCGGCACTACCACCAGGGCATGCAACCCGGCGAAAACACGCTCAATGCCCTGTGCGCGCGCCTGGTTATGCGATCGCTGTGCCGCATGAAAGGCCACGACACCACCGACTTCCTGGCCGACTACGTGCAGTTCATGACGACCGAAGCCAGCCACAACGACACCTACGCCGAGTCTTACCATCGCGACTTTTTCGCCAATTGGTCCCGGGGTGTGCCGGCAGAGCGGTGTGCGGGCGCCACAGGCCATGACACCGCCTCCATCGGTGGCCTGGTGGGGCTGGCGCCGGTCGTTCTGGCCGTGGCGGCCCAGGGCGATGTGGAGCAGGCTGTTCAGGCCGGCTTGAAACAACTGCGTCTGACCCACCGCTCACAGCCTCTGGAGGTTTTTGCTGCAGCCTATTGCCGCTTGCTGGCCCAGGTGGTCTTCTCGCCCCCGCAGTCCCTGACCCCGCTGCTGCAGGCGCAGGCACCCGCCTTGGGCAAGGGCTTGAGCGCCCTGCTGAGCCAAGCGGCAGACCACCAGGGATCGGCCACCCAGGTGGTCGGCGGCCTGTACAGCCCGGCCTGCTACATCCAGGACTCGTTTCCTAGCGTGCTGTACCTGGCCGCGCGCTACGCCCATGACTTCGAGGCCGCCCTCATCGCCAACACCAATGCGGGTGGCGACAACTGTCACCGGGGCTCGGTGCTGGGCGCCTTGCTCGGCGCCTGGCTGGGCTTTGACGCCATCCCCCTGAGATGGCGTCAGGGGCTGCTGGACGGCCCCACCCTCACACACGAGGTCGAAGCCTTCATTCAGACCTTTGTGTCTGCCTCACCCTTGCGGGCTGCAAACGGGTAGGCCCCCGCGGGCGCGCCGGGCTTGGCCGGGAACCTGACCGACAGAATCATGGTCAGCACCAGCGTGCCCAGCGTGAAGGCCAAAGACCAGGTGATCGGGATCTTGTACAGATCGATGATCAACATCTTCACGCCGATGAACACCAGCACGATGGCCAGGCCGTAGGTGAGCAGATGGAAGCGCTCCTTCATGCCGGCGAGCAAAAAGTACATCGCCCGCAGGCCCAGGATGGCGAACACATTCGAGGTGAGCACGATGAAGGGGTCGGTGGTGATCGCAAAGATTGCGGGAATCGAATCCACCGCAAAGACCACATCCACGATCCCGATCAGCAGGATCACCACGAAGAGCGGCGTGACCATGCGCACGCCATCGACCCGGGTAAAAAAGCGCTCGCCATCAAAGTGCGGGGACACCTTCATGCGCTTGCGAATGAAGGTGAGTGCTGGGTTGGAGTCCAGATCGGGCTCCTGACCGGCGGCCCACCACATCTTGGCCCCCGTAAAGACCAGGAAGGCGCCAAACACATAGAGCACCCAGTGAAAGTGGGTGATCAGCCAGGCGCCCACCAGAATCATCACGGCCCGCAGCACCAGCGCGCCCAGAATGCCGATCATCAGCACCCGGCGCTGGAATTCAGCCGGCACCGCAAAGTAGGTGAACAGCATCAGGAAAACGAAGATGTTGTCGACCGCCAGCGCCTTCTCGACCAGGTAGCCGGTGACAAACTCGAGCAGCTTGCCTGTGGCCACGGTTCTCTGCGCGGCATCCTCGGCCAGACCGCCGAGTGACCACCAGAACCAGGCCGCAAAGACGCCCGACACCGCGACCCAGATCAGCGACCAGACGGCCGCCTCACGCATTGATACCGTTGCCGCGCCGCGCCGGTTGAGCGCAAAGAAATCGACCATCAGCGCAATCACGACAAACGCGCTGAACATGCCCCACATCAGGGGGGTTCCGACTGACATCATGGTTTGAGCCTCTTGACCGGGGTGGTGCCACCGGACGCCGTGTTGAACGGGTCACGGCTGGTCTTGCCAGCTGACAGGCCTTGCACCCGCCAGCCTGCAGCGCCGGACGGACTGATCAGGCACCACGCTGATCAGACCATCGAATTGACGGCCACTGCACGAAAACCGGCACCCAGCCGACTTTCTTGAGGCTACTCCCCAAACCGAGGCCTGAAGAATAACCGGCAAACTCAAGGATCCGCCAGATTTCCCCCAATCGACACGGGTTGATCCAGCCCGAAGGGAGATGGCCCCCGATGCACGGCATGATGCGGGGCTGACTCCCACTGCAACCATGTCCTCTTCTGATCTGCTCGGTCTCATCGCCGCGACCCTCACCACCCTGTCTTTCGTACCCCAGGCCATCAAGTCGGTCCGCACGCGGGATCTCTCGGGTATTTCGCTCGGGATGTACAGCGCCTTTACCCTGGGGATCGCGCTCTGGCTGGTCTACGGAATCATGACCGAAGCCATGCCGGTCATCGTGGCCAATGCGGTCACGCTGCCCTTGTGCGGCCTGATCCTCGTGCTCAAGCTCAAAGAGGGCGGCCATGGCGCGCGTACCCCGTCTCGCCCTGACCAGAACCCATGATCGAGAAGCAAGGCAGACCGGCTCCATCGACGGGTGTCCCAGAGAGCGCCCTGCCGGGGATCGCTGCTCTGCCCTTTGTGGCCACCGCCGGTTTTGCCAGCATGGCCTCAATCCGTCTGGCCGACCCCATGCTGCCCGCCATGGCGCGAGACTTCGGCACCGAACCCGCCGAGGTGAGCGGCGCAATTACTTTCTTTGCCCTGGCCTATGGACTGATGCAACTGGCCTGGGGTCCTTTGGGTGACCGACTGGGCAAACTGCGGGTGATCGGCTCGGCCACAGTCGCTGCCACGCTGGGTTCGATTGCCTGTGCGCTCGCGCCCGATTTGCACAGCCTCGAACTGGCCCGTCTGCTGACCGGCGTGTTCTGTGCCGCCATCATTCCCATGTCGATTGCCTGGGTGGGCGATGTGGTGCCCCTGGAGCAGCGGCAGGCCACGCTGGCCCGGCTCTCCACCGGCACCATTACCGGCATGATCGTGGGCCAGGTGGCTGGCGGCCTGCTCGCCGACTGGGTGACCTGGCGCGCGGCCTTCGCACTCATGGCCTTGGTCTTTCTACCCGCAGGTCTGATGGTGCTGCGCATGCACCGACGTATCGGCTCCTCGCTGCAAGCCTCGGGAGCGGGTCGTCGTGGCGAGCTTGGCACCTTTCGTCTCATCCTGGCCAAACCCGCTGCCCGGGTGGTGCTGGTCACTGCCCTGATCGAGGGGGCTGTGCTCTTTGCAGCCATGGCGCTCATCCCCACCTGGCTGCACGAGTTCACGGGGATGTCGCTCAGTCAGGCGGGCATGGCCATGGCCGCGATGGGCATTGGCGGTCTGCTCTACAGCGGCTTTGCGCGGCGCTGGATTGCCGTGCTGGGTGAGCGGCGCATGGTGAGGCTGGGTACGGGCCTCATCACTCTGAGTTTTCTGGTGCTGGTGGGTGGCATGGCGCTCGCGGTGCACCTTCAGGCCGCACCGGGCGCGCTGCCCGTGGTGCTGATCGCTGCTGCCTGCTGCGCCCTCTACGGCCTGGGCATGTACATGGCCCACAACACGCTGCAGACCCATGCCTCCCAGATGTCCGAGGACCATCGTGCCACAGCCGTGGGCCTGTTTGCGGTCTCGCTCTTCATGGGCCAGTCCCTGGGCGTGCCGCTGTGGGCGCAGGTGCACAGCCTGGTGGGGCACCATGTGGTGCTGCTGGGTTCAGGCTTGGTGATTGGCGCGATGGGTTGGGTGCTGTCGAGCTACCTCCAGGCGCCAACCCAGATGACGGCCAAAGCACTCGACTAGGCCTGCGACCACGCATCCGCCGGACGGCAGCGGGCCTGGACATGAGCCGTTAACTAGCCCGTCATCGGCCGTGATGAACCCATTAATCAGCGCGTGAAGGCGCTCGTCGATCAGCGCACGGGCCGCTGAGCCAGTGCGATCAGGGCGCCTGCGGCCAGCACAAGGCCACTGGCCAGCAGGCCTGGCCACAGGGATCCACTCAGATCGGCCACCCAGCCAATGGCAGCCGGTCCGGCGATCTGGCTCAGGCCAAACACCACCGTAAAGCTGGCCATGGCCTCGCCCCAGCGAGGCTTGGGCAGGGCATGCTTGATGAGACTGCTCACCGCCGAAGGCGCGCTGAACATGCTGGCGCCAAAGAGCGTGGCCGAGAGCACCATCACCCCAGGCGAAACGCTCACCAGGGGCAGCAGCGCTGCGGTGGCGAGCGTGGTCATCACGGCGGCCATGGGTCGCCCGCCCGGCCAGCGCTCGCAAGGCCCGGCCCAGAGGCGCGGCGCGGCCAGCGTAGCCAGACCCAGCGCACACCACAGGAGCATGACCAGCGTGGTGCTGCCGTCATGCGCACGCACCCAGGCAATCACGAAGGTCATGTAGCCGATGTAGCCCAGCCCGAAGCAGGCATAGGACACCGCCTGAGCGGGCAACAGTCGCAAGGCGGAGATTGGCCGCTCTGAGTCATGAGGCGCCGCCGCCTGCGGCGCACCGGGTTCCTCGATGCGCCAGGCGGCCGCAATGCTCGCCACCGCCATCAGCAAGGCCACCCCGCCCATCGCCTGCCAGGCCAGAGGCCAGGCGCCTGCGCCTTGCACCTCGAGCAGCCAGGGCAGCGTGATGCCGCACAGCACCAACCCGAAGCCGCCACCGGCAAAGTAAATGGCGATGGTGGTGGTTGCGCGCTGGGGTTCCCCTGGAAAGATGTTGCCCGAGAGCGCACCGCCACAGATGAAGACCCAGGCCCCGCCAATGCCTGCCAGCAGGCGCAAGGCGTTGAGCACCGCCAGATCGCGACTCAAACCCGTGGCCAGCAAGGCCAGCGCGGTAAGCACCATGCCGGCCGCAAAGATTCGCCGATTGCCGATGCGGTTGACGGCGACGCGCGCCAGCAAGGCACCCACCAGATAGCCGAGGGCGTTGGTGGTGCCCAGGGTGCCCGCCTGCGACCAGTCGATGGTCAGGTCCTCGCGCATGGCAGGCAGCACCAGCGCATAGGCAAACCGAGCAAAGGAATTGGAGACCGTGGGCCCGAACGACAGCACAAAGGCAATCACCCAACCCGAGGACAGGGCAAAGGGCGAGGCCGAGGGTGATGCAGAGGGCATGATCAGGATCCCTTGAAAACCTGCGCTTGCAACCTGTCCACGCATCGGATGGCGCAGTGCCTGAGCCTTTGAGTTGCGAAGGACAGACCCACAGGATCGCGACCTCCATCCTAGCTTGAGTACCATGTGGGGGTGATTCCAAAACAACCGGAGACCTCATGAACACCGCGACTGCCGCCCGCACGCTCGATTTCAAACATGTCCGCCTCACGCTCGATGGCAGTGTGGCCCTGCTCACGCTCAATCATGTGGAGGTGCTCAACTCCATTTCGAGCGACATGCTCCAGGGCATCAACGACGCACTCGATGCGGTCACCGATCCCGCCAACGACGTGCGCTGCCTGTTGCTGACCGGCGAAGGCCGGGCCTTTTGCACGGGCGCCAACCTGCAGGGCCGCAAGCCCTCGGCCGAAGGCAAGGCCGCCAAGGCAGGCTCCACCCTCGAGACCGAATTCCATCCCACGCTGCGGCGCTTTCGCGACCTGCACTGCCCCATCGTAGCGGCCGTGAACGGCCCCTGCGCGGGCGCCGGCATGAGCTTTGCCATGCTGGGCGATCTCATCTATGCCGCCCGCTCGTCGTATTTCCTGCAGGCCTTTCGTCGTATTGGCCTGGTGCCCGACTGCGGGGCCACCTGGCTCTTGCCTCGCCTGGTGGGTCGGGCGCGGGCCATGGAGCTCTCGCTGCTTGGCGACAAGCTGCCGGCCGAAACCGCTGCCGAATGGGGCATCGTCAACAAGGTGCTCGACGATGATCAGCTCATGCCCGAAGCGCTCAAGCTCGCCCGCATGCTCTCGGAAGGCCCCACGGTGGCCCTGGCCCTCACCCGGCGCCTGTACTGGGACAGCCCCTCGAACAGCTTCGAGGAGCAACTCGATGCCGAGGCGCGGGCTCAGCGCAAGGCGGGTGCGAGTGCCGACTTTGCCGAGGGCGTGAGCGCCTTCCTGCAAAAGCGAACGGCGCAGTTCAGGGGACGCTGATGCGCCGCCGAGGCTGTGAAGGCATCCATCGGTCGGCCCTCCGAGCGGAGGGCTGGCCGTCTGGAACACAATCGCCCAACCACTCTGTGATTGAATGATCCACGGCGAATGACAGCCTTCAAACATCGATTGATTACCCGCGCCGACCTCGATGGCGTGGCGTGTGGAGTCATGCTCAAGGAACTCGAGCTGGTCGACGAGATCCTGTTTGCCCACACCGCTGACATCATCGATGGCACTGTCGAGATCGGTCCGGGGGATCTGCTCGCCAACCTGCCCTATGTTGCTGCGGCACATCGCGTGTTTGATCACCGAAGCCCGCCCCAGCTGCGATCGACCGCCCATGTGTGCAACCATGTACTGGATCCCGCCAGCCCGTCGGCAGCGCGTTTGATCTGGATGCATTACGGGGGTGCGTTCTCAATGCCCGGCATTCGAGAATCCATGCTCGATGCCGTGGATCGGGCTTGTCAGGCCCAGTTCAGCATTGAAGACATCCTGCACCCGGCAGGCTGGACATTGCTGAATTTCATCATGGACGCCCGAACGGGATTGGGTCGGTTCAGAAGGTTCCGGATTTCCAACCTGCAACTGATGCATCGGCTGGTCGAGCTCTGTCGCAGCCAGGATATCGACGGCGTCCTTCAGCACGACGATGTTCGTGAACGGGTTGCGCTCTTCAAGTCCCACGAAGGACCGGCGGTCGATCAGATGCTGGCGGCGAGCAAGCAGCACGGAAACATTCTGGTGGTCGATCTGAGAGAGCATGATCCGATCTGGGCAGCCAATCGGTTCCTGCCCTATGCCCTGTTTCCTCAGTGCAACGTAGTCATCCGGCGCATGTGGGGTCGAGAGCGCCGTAACACCGTCTTCGCTCTGGGTCGGTCGATCTTTGAACGATCCTCAACGGTGGACATTGGTGCGATCTGCGAGCGCTATGGCGGCGGTGGTCATCCTCACTCCGGCTCCTGTCAGATCGAACACACCATGGCCGACAAGGTGTTCGAGGAATTGATGATCGCAGTGCAGCAAGGGTCGCCCTCGCGCTCGTCCCGGATTCAGCCCCCCGGCCTTCCTGACTGAGTTTCTGAAGGCGAGCACGCCCGGGGCGTCGCGTGCTATCTTCGCCCCGCATCTGGCGAGGAGACACCCACCATGTACGCAGGACACTACGCCGCACGCCATCCGGAGCGGCCCGCTTTCATCATGGCCAGCACCGGCGAGGCCGTCAGCTATCGCGACTACGAGGCGCGCACCAATCGGCTGGCGCATCTGCTGCGCGGCGAGGGCCTCCAGCGGCTCGACCATTACGCGATCTTCATGGAGAACAACGCGCGCTACCTGGAGTCCTGCGGGGCAGGCGAGCGCTCCGGGCTCTATTACACCTGTGTCAATTCCTTCCTCACGGCCGATGAACTGGCCTACATCCTGAACAACAGCGAGTCGCAGGTCCTGATCACCTCGCGGAGCAAGGCCGAGGTGGCCTACAAGGCGCTCGAGCAATGCCCGCGCGTGCGGCTGTGCCTGGTGACTGAAGGCCCTGCAGGCGGTGCGCTGCCCACACAGGCCGGCCATGCCCGAGTGCTGGACTTTGCAGCCGCGGTTGCCAACCAGCCCGCCACTCCGATCGCCGACGAGTCCCTGGGCACCCCCATGCTCTACAGCTCAGGCACCACCGGCCGGCCCAAGGGCATTGTTCGGCCTTTGCCGCAAGACCCGCCGTCCAATCCGCTGCCGCTTTTTCACTTCCTGCTCAAGCTCTGGCGCTACCGCGAGGACATGATCTATCTGTCCCCTGCACCGCTCTATCACTCGGCCCCGCAGGCGGCGGTGTCGCTCACCATCCGTCATGGCGGCACGGTGGTCATCATGGAGCACTTTGATGGCGAGCACTACCTGTCATTGATCGAGAAGTACAAGGTCACGCACTCTCAGCTCGTGCCGACCATGTTTTCACGCATGCTCAAGCTGCCCGAAGACGTACGCCGCAAATACGACCTGTCGTCACTGGAGATTGCCGTACATGCCGCAGCGCCCTGCCCTGCTCAGGTCAAGGAGCAGATGATTGCCTGGTGGGGGCCGATCATTCATGAGTACTACGGGGCCACCGAAGGCCTGGGATTTACGGCCTGCGACTCGGCAGAGTGGCTGGCGCATCGTGGCAGCGTAGGCCGCGTGCTGCTGGGCGATCTGCACATCCTCGATGAGAACATGCAGCCCGTCGCCAAGGGCACACCGGGCGAGATCTGGTTCAAGACCGCCACGCCCTTCGAGTACTTCAATGACCCCTCGCGCACGGCAGAGTCCCGATCGGCCGACGGCAGCATGAGCACGGTGGGCGATGTGGGCTACGTGGACGATGACGGCTTTTTGTACCTCACCGATCGCTCGACCTTCATGATCATCTCGGGCGGCGTGAACATCTATCCGCAGGAGTGTGAGAACCTGCTGATCACCCATCCCAAGGTGGCCGATGCAGCGGTCTTTGGCGTACCCAATGAAGACCTCGGCGAAGAGGTCAAGGCCGTGGTGCAACTCATGCCGGGTCAGACCGCGGGCGCAGAACTCGCACAGGAGCTGATTGCCTTTTGCCAGCAGCATCTGGCCAAGCTCAAGTGTCCGCGCTCCATCGACTTCATGGATGCGTTGCCGCGACTGCCCACCGGCAAGCTCTACAAAAAGCCGCTGCGCGAAAAATACTGGGCCGGCCACAAGAGCCGGATCCTCTGAGGCCCCTTGAGTCTTCGGCGGCCCGTGACCTCTGCACTTGGGCCGCCGAACCTCGGTGCATCAGCCGTACTGGACGGCGTGGCCCTTGATGTAGCTCTCGAGGTAATGGATGTGTCGGGCCTGTTCGCGGATCGTCTCCTTGACGATGTCGCCAACCGACACCATGCCGACCAGGGTCTCGCCGCGCATGACCGGCAGATGGCGGATGCTGCGCGTGGCCATCAGCTGCATGCAGTGATCCAGACCATCGTCAGGCGTGACCGTCACAACCTCTCGGGTCATGATGGAGGCGAGCGTGACATCGGCCGCGTTGCGTCCCTCAAGCAGGACCTTGAGTGCGCAATCGCGCTCGGCCACGATGCCCACGAGGCGGCCGGCTGAGGCCACGATCACGGCACGGACCTTGCGGTCGCGCATCAATTCGAGGGCAGACTGCACCGTCTGGGACGGGTCGAGACTGAAGAGCGCCGGCGGTTTGCTGGCGAGGACATCATGGACCTTGATCATGGCCTTCTCTGGGCTTTAGGTAGGAGGACGCCCAGTGTGAGGCCTGAAACGGCCGGACCGCCCGATGGGGCAGTCCGGCAGTCGGACATTCTCCGGTTACTGCCCGCTGCCTTCCAGGAAGCTCTTGAGCTTGTCAGCTCGCGAGGGGTGACGCAGCTTGCGCAGCGCCTTGGCCTCGATCTGGCGGATCCGCTCGCGGGTGACGTCGAACTGCTTGCCCACCTCTTCCAGCGTATGGTCGGTGCTCATCTCCACGCCAAACCGCATGCGCAGCACCTTGGCCTCGCGCGGCGTGAGTGAATCCAGCACCTCCTTGACCACATCGCGCATCGAGCCGTGCAGGGCGGCATCAGCCGGGGCCAGCGTGGTGGTGTCCTCGATGAAGTCGCCCAGATGGGAGTCGTCGTCGTCGCCGATCGGCGTCTCCATGGAGATGGGCTCCTTGGCGATCTTGAGGATCTTGCGGATCTTGTCCTCGGGCATCTCCATCTTGACCGACAGGGTGGCCGGATCCGGCTCGATGCCGGTTTCCTGCAGGATCTGACGGCTGATCCGGTTCATCTTGTTGATGGTCTCGATCATGTGCACCGGAATCCGGATGGTGCGGGCCTGATCGGCGATCGACCGGGTGATGGCCTGACGGATCCACCAGGTGGCATAGGTGGAGAACTTGTAGCCGCGGCGATACTCGAACTTGTCCACGGCCTTCATCAGGCCGATGTTGCCTTCCTGGATCAGGTCGAGAAACTGCAGACCGCGGTTGGTGTACTTCTTGGCAATGGAGATCACCAGACGCAGGTTGGCCTCGGTCATCTCGCGCTTGGCCTTGCGGGCGCGGGCCTCGCCCATGGTCATCTGCTTGTTGATCTCTTTCAGATCCGGCAGCGGCAGCACCACCCGGGCCTGCAGATCGATCAGCTTTTGCTGCAGATCCTGCACGGCCGGCACATTGCGGCGCAGCGTGATCACCCAGGCCTGATTGCCCTCGCAGTGCTTTTCGATCCAGCGCAGGTTGGTCTCGTTGCCCGGAAAGCCCTGCATGAAGAGGTCACGCGGCATGCCGACCTTGTTCACGCAGATGTTGCCGATCGCCCGCTCGAGCGTGCGGACCTCTTCAACCTGCGAACGCAGGGTGTCGCACAGCTTCTCGACCATCTTGGCCGTGAAGCGGATCGTCATGAGGGTTTCCTGCAGCTCGGTCTGGGCGCGCAGGTAGGGCTTGCTCTTGTAGCCTTCCTTTTCGTAGGCCACGCGCATCTTGTCGAACCACGACTCGATGTGCTCGAACTTCTCGAGCGCGGCCCGGCGCAGCTCCTGCAGCTTGGCGGTGTTGGCGCTCGCAGCGTCAGCCTCACCGTCCTCATCATCTTCAAACTCCGCCGCCGCCGCGGCACTCGCAGCGGGCGTAGGCGGCGTGAAGTCTTCTTCGGCGTTGGGGTCGATCAGGCCATCGACCACCTCGTCGATGCGCTTTTTATCGTCGCGAATGTCCTTGGCGGCCGCGATCACCTCGGCGATCGTGGTCGGGCAGGCCGAGATCGCCATCACCATGTGCTTGAGGCCGTCCTCGATGCGCTTGGCAATCTCGATCTCACCCTCGCGGGTGAGCAGCTCCACCGAACCCATCTCGCGCATGTACATGCGTACCGGATCGGTGGTGCGACCAAACTCGGAATCCACCGCACCCAGCGCGGCCTCGGCTTCTTCTTCGGCGTCTTCGTCCGAAGACACGACCGGCGTGCTGTCGTTGATGAGCAGAGTCTCGGCATCGGGTGCTTTTTCATACACCGTGATGCCCATGTCGCTGAAGGTCGTGATGATCGACTCGATGGCCTCGGCATCGACAAGATCTTCGGGCAGGTGATCGTTGATCTCGGCGTAAGTGAGAAAGCCACGGTCTTTACCGAGCTTGATCAAGGATTTGAGCTTGTTGCGCTTGACTGCGAGCTCTTCTTCCGACGAACCCATGTTGGCCCAGGCATCGCGCAGCGCCTTCTCGCGGGCGCGCTTGTCCTTGGCGTTTTTCTTGGCCGTGGGCGCCGGGGCCGGCGGCACTTCGATCACTTCGGCGACATCTGCACCATCGTCCAGACCATCGCCGGGCTCCCCGATCAGATCCATCTCGGCATCGTCGGCAGATTGAGCCGGGGCCGACTTGGCCCCCTTGACAGCCTTGGCGGCCTTGGATCCCCTGGCGGCTTTCGCGCCCTTGGCTTCCTTGGGACCCTTGGCCGGTTTGTCTGCCTGAACCTTTTCGCCCCGAACCTTGTCGGCCTGAACCGCGGGGGTCTGCGGCGTTTTGTCCGCCGGCGCTGCCTTGCCCGTTCCGGTGGGCTTCACGGCCGCCTTGGCCACTGGCTTGTCGGCTTCTTTACCCGTTTTGACTGCGGTCTTGCTCGAAGCAGGCTTGGCACCCTCTGGGGCGGCCTTTGCAGCGGACTTGCCAGGCGCCGGCACGCTAGCGCTTCCAGCCTGCGTCGTTGCCGACTTGCCGGCTCCCGCTTTGGACGGCTCGCTCAGGGCCGAGGCCGAGGCCTTGGCCGTCGCAGGCCGTGCGACCAGGGCAGATTGGCTCGATGAAGAAGCCGAGGACTTGCTTGCCGCCTTGGCCTGAGGCTTGGCCTCCTGCTTGCCTGCGGACTTGAGCGCGGGCTTGCCGGTGGCGCCGGCCTTGGTACTTGCAGCCCCCGGGCTCCCGGTTTTTGTGGCAGCCCGTGCCTCGGCTTTGGTTGACGCGGACACGGGCGACTTGGCTGGCTTGGAGGAAGTCGATTTGGCCGTCGCGGGCCGGGCCGATGCCGATGCCGATGCGGACTTCCCAGAAGCGGGTTTGGCGGATTTGGCGGATTTGGCGGGTTTGGCAGCGACCTTCGCGGAAGCCGGCTTGCCCGAACTGACCTTGCCGGACGCCGATTTTGCGGGGCTGGCAAGGCTCGACTTTGCTGGGCTTTTCTTCGCAGTGCTCAAGACGGACCTCGATCTGGGCGTAACCGCCACCATGGACGCCACTCATCTGCCCGATCAAAAGCAGGGCTTGGAGTGGGGAAAATTTTCTATTATAGCAAATCCGGATAACCGTTCGGCGGCTCGCCTCAGAATCTCATTCGATACGGACTGATCTCAACAAGCCCTGGAGCTGGGCGTACCGTGCCCGAGCCCCCGGATCTGCGAGCCCAGTCGCCGCGAGTCGGTCGATCTCACTGCGAATCGCCTGGAGTCGCAACTGAACCAGGGCATCGCGCAACTCGGCCAAGGCATCGGCGGAGTCAAGATCACCCACCAGCCCCCGATCCCGTAGCGCAAGTTGCTCAAGGACATCCGCCGCCTCGGGATGCTCGGCTCGCAGTGCTTCGAGCAACCCGGCAAACCGTGTGCCCTCGGGCAATTGGGCCACCCAGCCAATCCATTGAACCGTCGGCTGAGGCAGATCGGCCACATCGATGAATTCGCGCGCCAGAGCCGGATGCAGGGCAAGCAGCAGTCGGACTTTTCCGGCGAGGTCGGGACGCTGCCCCACCCCGGCCTGCGAGGAAGGACGCGCTCCCGCCGAGCGCTGGATGCGCGCGGACGCTGCCCCGTCCGACCCGGAACCGGGCGGGCGAACGGCCGTCCCGAGGGCCGGCCGCTCGCCCTGAGCGACAAAAGCGGCGAAATCCGCCGTCGTGATGCCGGCCCGGGTCGCGACCGCCTGCATGATCTGCAGCCGCAGGGCAATCGCCGGCATGGCCTGAACCAGAGGACGAGCCAGGGCCTGCAGTCGCGCCCGGCCTTCGGGGGCATCGAGATCGACCTGCCCACTCAGTTCCCCCAGAAAAAACTCGGACAGGGGAACCGCACCCTCGAGCGCCTCAGCCCAGCCGCTCTGACCCCGTTCGCGCACATAGCTGTCGGGATCGTGTTCTGCAGGCAAAAACAGAAAATCGATGCGTCGGGTATCGGAAAGCTGCGGCAGGCAGGACTCGAGTGCGCGCCAGGCCGCACGACGCCCCGCGGCGTCGCCATCGAAGGCGAAGATCACCCGTTCGACCAGGCGCAGCAATTTGCCGACATGCTGGGGCGTTGTGGCGGTGCCGAGCGTGGCCACAGCGTTCTGAACACCGTGCTGGGCGAGCATCACCACATCCATGTAACCCTCGACGACCACCACGCAATCGGCTTTGCGAATCGCATCACGCCCTTCGAAAAGACCGTACAGCTCTCTGCCCTTGGAGAAGACGACAGTCTCGGGGGAGTTGAGGTACTTGGGCTCGCCCGGCCCGAGGACTCGCCCGCCGAAGCCGATGACCTGCCCTCGGGGATTACGGATCGGGAACATGACCCGATCGCGGAACCGATCGTATCGACGCGTGGGAGCATCCGCTTCCTGCTGCTCAGGCTCGATGACCAGCCCAGCGTCCAGGAGCTCTCGGGCGAAGTAATCGCCAACTGCAGCTTGCAACCCGCGCCATCCGTCCGGTGCGTACCCGATCCCGAACCGCGCAGCGGTGGCGCCCGACAGCCCCCTTCCCTTCAGGTACTCGACGGCGCGCGGCGCGTCTTTCAGTCTGGCCTTGTAAAACCTGGCCGCTGTCTCGAGGATTTCGAGTACCCCGGGCGTCTGGCGCGGGGAGCGCTCGTCTGAGGGGCCGGTGCTGGGCACCTGAAGACCCGCTGTGCGGGCGAGATCCTGGATCGCATCGACATAACCCAGGCCGGCCTGCTCCATCAGGAATCCGATGGCCGAGCCATGGGCCCCGCAGCCAAAACAGTGATAGAACTGCTTGGCAGCCGAGACCGTGAACGACGGGGACTTTTCTCCGTGGAACGGACACAAGCCGAGCCAGTTGGCCCCGGCCTTGCGAAGTTTCACGTGGCGACCCACCACCTCAACGATGTCGACCCGGGCGAGCAACTCCTGAATGAAGGACTGAGGAATCACGGCTGAACTCTAACTCCGGCGACGGTGCATGCCGCGGCGAAGGGTTGCGCAGCATCGTACGGCAAGCCGACTCGTCGTGGTGCGGGGACGGGATTGCGGCTCTGGCGTTGCCGCTGGCGTCGCGTTCAGCCTGCTGGCCGGGCCTTCAGAAGCGCGCCCACCCGAGCCGAAACGGCTGAAAGATCGGCACGACCCGCCAGCCGCGGCTTGAGCCAACCCATCAGTTTGCCCATGTCTTGGGGCCCCTTGGCCTGCACAGCATGCAGTGCCTCATCGATCAGTGAAGCCACCTCCTGCTCCGAGGCCTGCTGCGGCATGTAGGCCGACAGCACCTCGATTTCGGCACGCTCAGCATCGGCCAGGTCGTGGCGACCCGCCTGCGCAAACTGGCTGATCGAATCGCGCCGCTGCTTGAGCAGTTTGTCGACCACCCCGATGATCTGCCCGTCATCGAGTTCGATACGCTCGTCGACTTCGCGCTGCTTGATGGCAGCCAAAAGCATTCGGATTGCGCCCAGCCGGACCGCTTCGCGAGCCTTCATGGCCGCTTTCATGTCGTCAGTGATGCGCTGTTTGAGCGAGGACATGGACACAGGAGAATTCATGGCAAACAAGCAACAAAAAAGCCGCACGGCCGGCGAGGCGGGCGTGCGGCGGGGTGATGCCAGACAGCGTCAGTACAGCTTCTTGGGAAGCATCTGGCCGCGGATACGCTTGTAATGGCGCTTTACCGCAGCGGCCTTCTTGCGCTTGCGCTCAGCCGTGGGCTTTTCGTAAAACTCGCGCGCACGCAGTTCCGTGAGCAGGCCGGTCTTCTCGATGGTGCGCTTGAAGCGGCGCAGGGCCACATCGAACGGCTCGTTTTCTTTCACACGGATCATCGGCATGAACAATCACCCCCTTTCGATCAAGCCGGCCACTCTAACACGTCTGTCCAGGCCTGCCAAGGAGCGGTCGGTCCTGTCCGACAGGGCGCGACTCGGGCATGAACCTTGTCAGTCGTCTGCCATCCCGGTCACCTCGTCGGTACGTCAGGAGATCCATGGAAGCCCATCTGCTGTTTGGCCCGTCCGTTTCAGGTTTGACATCGATCTACAGCAGCCAGATCGTGCAGACGGCACTGGACGCGCTGCCCGGCAACGCCAGTGAGACACTGCGCTCGACCTACGAAAAAATGCTGCGGATTGGGGGCGAGCGATTTTGCGCCAAGCCTGCATGCATGCCTGATTTTGATGCACTGACCCTGGAATTGCCCAATTTCACTGCAGTCTTGCATGACCTTCGGGGCCAGATTGCCCTGTGCCTGGAGAGCGATGACCCTCTGCTGATCAGTCCGATGCTGCTGCTGGGCGAGCCCGGGATCGGCAAAACCCATTTCGCGCGACGATTGGCCGACCTGCTGGCGACGGGATACGCCTTCATCTCGATGAGTTCATTGACCGCGGGATGGGTTCTTTCCGGGGCCTCTTCTCAATGGCGCAATGCCCGTGCAGGCAAGGTCTTTGAGGCAATGGTCCAAGGTGATTACGCCAATCCGGTCATCGTGATCGACGAAATCGACAAAGCAGGCGCCCAAAGCGACTACGACCCTCTTGGCTCACTCTACGAACTTCTTGAGTTCGATACGGCTCGCCGATTTGTCGATGAATTCGCCGAAGTGCCCATCGACTGCTCGCATGCGATCTGGATCGCCACGGCCAACGACGCTACCCGGATTCCCGAGCCCATCCTGAACCGCATGAATGTGTATTGCATTGACTCGCCCGATCCGGAAGGAGCAAGGCGAATCGGAAGGAGCCTGTATCGCTCGCTGCGGGAAGGCCGAGCTTGGGGTGCACTGTTCGCACCGGAGCCCTCGACCGAGGTGGTCGAATCGCTGAGCAGACTCGAGCCGCGGGCCATGCGACGGGCCCTGATGCAGGGATTTGGCAATGCCCGACTGAATCGTCGAGGGGAGTTGAAGGTCGAGGATCTCCCTGAGCTCAGCCCGAGAAAGATGCGCATCGGGTTCTGAGATCGGCCCAGGCCCGGCGCAGCACGAGCGGCTAAACTGGCTGGATGTTGATCCTGGGCATTGAAACCTCCTGCGACGAAACCGGCGTCGCGCTCTATCACTCGAAACACGGGCTGCTCGCGCAGGCCCTGCATTCGCAGGTGGCGATGCATGAGCGCTATGGCGGGGTGGTGCCCGAGCTGGCCTCGCGCGATCACATCCGGCGTGTGCTGCCGCTCACCCGGGACGTGCTGCGGCAGGCCGGTCGTGACCTCCGTGAAATCGATGCGGTGGCCTACACGCAGGGGCCTGGCCTCGCGGGTGCCCTGCTGGTTGGTGCAGCGGTGGCCAGCGCGCTGGCCTATGCCCTGGGCAGGCCGAGTATCGGGATCCATCACCTCGAAGGCCATCTACTGTCACCCTTGCTCTCCAGCACCCCCCCTCCGTTCCCGTTTGTCGGACTCCTTGTCTCGGGGGGACATACGCAATTGATGCGCGTGGATGGCGTCGGTCAGTACCAGCTGCTGGGCGAATCGGTGGATGACGCTGCAGGCGAAGCCTTTGACAAGAGCGCCAAGCTCCTCGGTCTCGGTTATCCCGGGGGACCTGCGATTGCAAAACTGGCGGAACAGGGCCGAGCGGGTCGTTTCGGTCTGCCCCGACCGATGTTGCGGTCCGGCGATCTGGACTTCAGTTTCTCCGGACTCAAAACAGCGGTTGCCACTCGGATCGCGCGCGGACTGCCGAACGATCAGGATCGGGCCGATCTCGCCTGCGAGGTGCAGGCCGCGATCGTGGAGGTGCTGGTCGCCAAGTCTGTGGCTGCGCTTCAGGTCTGCGGCCTGGACCGTCTGGTCATCGCCGGAGGAGTCAGTGCCAACCGGCACCTGCGTCGCGAACTCGAGCGGGCCAGGGCGAAGCAGCCCTTCGAGCTGTATTTCCCGGAGCTCTCCCTGTGTACCGACAATGGCGCCATGATTGCCCTGGCGGGCGCACTGCGACTGGCCTCTGAACCCCATCACCCGACGGGCCCTGCCCTGCAGTTCGATGTTCGCCCCCGTTGGCCGCTGCATGAACTGAGGTAAGTCAATCAGCGCGCCCAAACCCGGGTTATTCGCGCGATCAGCGCAGCCAATCAAGGTCATGATGGATGCGCAGTTTTATTTCCCGGGGAAAGCCATGATTGAACGGGCCCCATTGACCCTCGAAGGCTGGGTCCGCGCCATCGGGCAGACGGAAATTCCGACGCTCGAGCGCACCGCGCTGGCCATTGAGGATCTGCGCATTGATGAAGACGACATCGCGCCGCGCGAAATCGCCGAAGTGGTGGTTGATGATCCGCTGATGACGCTCAAGGTGCTGGCCTATGCAGCCACGCATCGTCACGCCCGGATGGTCACCGACGCCGAATCCGTGACGGCGGCCTTGCTGATGATGGGCACCAGCGCATTCTTTCGAGACTTTTCGAACGGTCAACGCGTCGAGACTCTCCTACAGGACATCCCGGGTGCGCTTGAGGGCCTGCAGCGGGTACTCGATCGCTCCCATCGGGCGGCCCGGCTCGCCATGGGTTTTGCCATGCACCGGCAAGACACCGATGCCGAGGTGATTCACGAAGCCGCACTGCTGCACGACTTTGCCGAAGCCCTGATCTGGTGCCATGCGCCTCACCTTGGCCTCGAGATGCAGCGGCGCCAGCGGCTGGATGCCACTTTGCGATCGGCACAGGTTCAGCGCGAGATCCTGCATGTCACGGTCGCCGACCTCGAGCAGGAACTCATGAAACTTTGGCATCTGCCGCAGCTTCTGCAGCATCTGACCAACGACAGGCGAACCGATGAACCGCGCGTTCGTAACGTGATGCTGGCCGTTCAACTGGCAAGACATACCCAGGACGGCTGGGACAATGCTGCCGTTCATGACGACCTGGAAGCCCTGGCCGTGCTGCTCAATCTCAACCCGGGCGCGGTGCGCAGCCTGGTGCGCGATATCGACATCATCGAGGGCGATCCGCCGCCTCACGCCTGAGCCAGGTGAGTTGGGGGCTGGCTGCGATCAGCACCATGCCTGCCAGGCCAATGGCATCAGGCACATCCCCGAACGCGATCCAGCCGATCAGGACCGCCAGCAGCAACTGGGTGTACGACCAGGGGGTGAGCCGCGATGCGAAGGTCAGGCGAAAGGCACGTGACAGCAGCAGATGGCCCGTGGCCCCGAGCACACCGAGCAGGGCAAAAACGGTCCAGTCCCAGGGCGTGAGGTTGAGGGGCACCCACCAGTCGGGCTGCCACCAGAACGGTGCGCCGAGCGTCATGATGGCTGCACCGGCGAGGCCTGCATACAGCACTTGAACCTCAGGCAGATCCGCCTGGGACTGGGCGCGGGTGAGGGTCTGATAGACCGCGTTGGCGGCCGCGGCCCCCAGCACCAGCAAGGTACCGGTCAGGGGCAGATCGGTCCCCGGGCGAATCACGATCAGCACACCGGTAAACCCACCGGCCAGGGCGAGCCAGGTGATCCAGCCCGGACGCTCCTTCAGGAACACGCTCGCCAGGATGGTGACCAGCATGGGCGTGGTGAAGAACACTGCCGTGGCCTGGGCGAGCGGCATGGTCTTGAGCGCCTCGAAATACAGCAGGGTGATGCAGACCATGAGCAGGCCGCGCACGGCCTGTCGGCCCGGGTGCCCGGTACGAAGCACCGCAAGCCCCCGGGTGGGCAGAAACACCAGCAGCACCAGTACGAGGTGCCCGAAATAGCGCGACCAGGTGGTGGCGGCCACCGGCACGCCACGCTGCGCCATCCATTTGCCGCTCGCATCGAGCAGGATCAGGCAGGTCAGGGCTGCAAGCAAAAGCATCACAGCCCGGCGGTCGGCGCGGAGCATGCTGCTAGTCTAACGGGATTGCCCCAACCCACGGGATGGCCCGAGCGATCCGCCGCGGCACTCCCCGAATGAGGAATCAGGAATGAATGCGCGCGATCATGGACTGGAACGCGAACTTTCGGCTGCGGTAGCCGATCAGCGCAGTGAGACGGTGCGTCAGCTGAGCGAACTGGTGGCCCTGCCCTCGCTGCTCGGTGCGGAAGCCCAGGCCCAGGACTGGATGGCCGATCGCCTGGGCGAGCTCGGCGTTCGGGTCGATCGCTTTGACATCGACGAAGCCCGCCTGCGCAGCCACCGCGGCTGGTCCCCATCCATCATGTCGTACGACGGTCGGCCCAATGTGGTGGGGGTGCACACGCCGCGCGAAGTGACGGGACGGTCCCTGATCCTGAATGGCCACATCGATGTGGTGCCGGTGGGCAATGCCTCGATGTGGCGCTCACCGCCCTTTGAGCCCCGGCTTGAGGGCGATCGGCTCTACGGCCGGGGCGCAGCCGACATGAAGGCCGGCATCATTGCCTGGCTGCAGGCCTTTCGTGCCTTGCAGGCCATCGGCATGGAACCCGCCGCGCCGGTCTATCTGCAGTCGGTGATCGAAGAGGAATGCACCGGCAATGGTGCGCTCGCCTGTCTGGTTCAGGGCTATCACGCCGATGCCGCCATCATCACCGAACCAGGCGAAGGCCTGCTGCGCGCGCAGCTCGGCGTGATGTGGCTCACCCTCGAAGTCACCGGCATTCCGGTGCATGCCATGGTGGCTCACACCGGCACCAATGCGATCGATGCCGCCCGCAACCTCGTCACCGAGCTCAAGCTGCTCGAGCGCGAGTGGAATGAACCCGCCCGCCGGCATGCCCTGTGGTGCGCCCACGAGCATCCCATCAACTTCAATCTGGGCAAGCTCTCGGGCGGAGAATGGGCCTCGTCGGTGGCCACTACGGCAGTCGCCGAAGTGCGGCTTTCCTTCTATCCCGACATGAGCCGTGAATGGGTGCGCGAACAGGTGGAGCGGCGTCTGGCCGAAGCCCACGAAGCCTCGCCCATGCGTGATGCCATCGCCTACAAGGTGCACTACCGGGGCTTTCAGTCCGAGGGCTGTGTCCTGGATGCCGCTTCGCCGGTGCTGAGCGAACTGGGTCGCTGCCATCGCGAAGTCACCGGCCAGGACATCGAGCTGGTGGTCAGCACGGCCACCACCGATGCACGAACCTTCAATCTCTACGGGCCCATTCCAGCCACCTGCTATGGGCCGGACGGCGCATCGATCCATGGCATCGATGAATGGGTCTCGATCGACAGCACCCTGCGCGTCACGGAAGTGCTGGCCCGCTTCATGACCCGCTGGTGTGGTGTCGCCCCGCGCGCAGGACGCTGACCCGTCTTCATGCTGACCTCGATTCGCCTGCGCTGGCGCGCAGGACGCCGAGCCTTTGGCCGGCTGCCGCCCACCACCCGGGGCATCGTGTGGGCCCTGGGCGCCGGACTGGCCTTTTCGCTGGCCAATGCAGCCATGCGGATGCTCTCGCAGCAGCTGCATCCGATGCAGGCCCAGTTTCTGCGCTATGTGTTCGGGCTGCTGCCGCTGTTGCCCTTCGTTCTTCAGGTCGGCCTGCGAGGACTGCGACCGCAGTCGTTTGCCGGTCAGTTCTGGCGCAGTGCCCTGCATACCGTTGGGCTGGTGCTCTGGTTCATTGCCCTGCCTCATCTGCCACTGGCCGACATGACCGCCATCAGCTTCACCAATCCGCTGTTCGTTCTGATCGGTGCGGCCTGGTTTCTCAAGGAGCGCATGACGGGGGCACGCTGGATCGCCGTGGTGGCAGGCTTTGCGGGCGTGCTGATCGTGGTGGGCCCCGCGGTCACCGGGTCGGGCGGCTGGTACAACCTGGCGATGCTCCTATCGGCCCCGATCTTTGCCGCCTCCTTCTTGCTGACCAAGGTCCTGACTCAGCGCGACGGCATCTGGGTGATCGTGTTCTGGCAGACCTTCCTGGTCACCCTGATGTCGCTGCCCATCGCCCTGCCCTTCTGGAGCACCCCCACGGCGCTGCATTGGGCGCTCGCGCTGGCCGGCGGCGTGCTCGGCACCCTGGGCCATTACTGCCTCACACGCTCCTTTGTGTCCGCCGACATCTCGGCCACGCAGTCCTCCAAATTCGTCGATCTGCTCTGGGCGGCCGCCCTGGGCTGGCTGATCTTTGACGACAGCCTGCGCTCATCGACCGTGCTGGGCGGCGCCGTGATCGTGGCTTCAGTGGTCTGGCTGGCACGATACGAATCCGCGCAACAGCGCCGTACAAGACCGGGCGGTCGAGGGTCAATGTGAAGGGCACAGATCATGAGCGGAGCTGACGCGTGAGTGGCGGCGCACCATCGCCCTGGATGCGGGACGCCTCCTCGCTCGGGCGTGCTTTGACCGCGCTCGAGGTGCGCGAGACCCATGCTGCGCCGCTGCGCCGCAACTGGCTGCAGGCCCGTGCGCTCGACGACGGACCCTGGGTTGCGCAGGACTTCTTGCCGGCCCGACTGCGCGCGGCCCTGCCTGCGCTGCAAGGTGGACTCGATGCTCTGGCCCAGGTGCAATCCCGCCATCCGGGCAGCGACGGCAGCGAACGTCTGCTGCTCGCCCTGCCGGGGGGCCATACGGTTGAAACGGTGCTGCTGCCCGGCGATGCCGTGTGCGTGTCGTCGCAGGTGGGCTGCGCGGTGGGTTGCACCTTCTGCATGACCGGTCGAGATGGGTTGCTGCGCCAGCTCACTGCGGATGAGATCCTCGCCCAGGTGGTGATTGCGCGGCGCATCCGGACCGTGCGCAAGGTGCTCTTCATGGGCATGGGCGAGCCTTCGCACAACCTCTCGGCCGTACTCGATGCCATCGAGGCTTTGGCCCTCGAAGGCAATGTGGCGCGCAAGAAGATCGTGTTCTCCACGGTCGGGGATCACCGCGCCTTCGACCGGCTGCGCACGGCCGCCATCCGCCCGGCGCTCGCCCTGTCGCTGCACAGCACCGATGCCGATACACGCGAGCGGCTGCTGCCGCGTGCGCCCCGGATCGATCCTGCGGAGCTGGTGGAACAGGCGCTGGCGGTGGCCGCGATGGATCGTCATCCCCTGCTCGTTCAGTGGACCCTGCTGGCGGGCATCAATGACCGGCTTGAAGAGGTGCCCCGCATCGCTGCGCTGCTCGCCGGTCGACACGCCATCCTCAATGCCATTCCCTGGAACTCGGGTGGCGCCTTACCCCACGAGCGTCCGCGACGCGAGATCGCCGAGGCCTTTGTTCAGCGGCTGCTCGATGCCGGCGTGAAGGCCAGTCTGCGCTGGTCTGCGGCTCAGGATGTGGATGGGGGCTGCGGGCAGCTCAGGGCAAGGCGAACAATGATGGAGTTGATGCCCGGCGCACGATGACGCGGGTGGCGTCGGACGCAGGTTGATACAGGTGGGTCCAAGCGCTGAATGATGCAGGTGAAGCTGGGCGCTCGGCGATGCGTGCTGAGCCCTGCGGCTAGTTGCCGCTGGCCTTGCGGCCACCGCCGATGCGACTTTCCTGACCCGCAAGCAGCTTGGTGATGTTGCTGCGGTGACGCGCAATCAGCAGCAGACTCATCAGGGCCAGCGGGATCAGCACGGGTTGCGCCCCCAGCATCAGCCAGGCAAAGCAGGGCGCAAACACCGCCGAGACCAGCGCGGCCAGCGATGAATAACGGAAAAACACCGCAATGATGATCCAGGTGGCGAGCGTGGCCAGCCCCAGCCACGGCGACAGGGCGAGCAGAACGCCCGCAGCGGTCGCCACCCCCTTGCCCCCGGCAAATCGATGGAACACCGGGAACAGATGGCCCACGAAGGCCGCAAGCCCCATCCAGGCCACATCGATTTCAGTCAACTGGTAGCGGCTGGCGAGGTGATAGGCCAGACCCACCGCGACAGCGCCCTTGCCGGCATCGCCGATCAGGGTCAACGCGGCAGCGCGTCGATTGCCGGTGCGCAGCACATTGGTTGCCCCTGGATTGCCCGATCCGTAGGTATGCGGATCAGCCAGACCCATGAGCCGGCTGACCACCACCGCGAAGGAGACGGAGCCGATCAGATAGGCCAGGACCACGCCCAGCAGCGCAGCATTGTTTTGAATGTTGAACATGATCAGTCCTCCAGGGCGCAGTCCACGGCCGAGGCCTGGAGCACTTCAGTCAGTACGGCAGGCTCAAGGCCGACCAGAAACCCGCGACGCCCGCCATTGATCCAGATGCGGGGCAGATCGAGCACGGTGCGCTCGACAAACACCGGCATGCGCTTGCGCACGCCAAAGGGCGAGGTGCCACCCACCTGATATCCCGTGTGTCGCTGCGCCACCTCGGGCTCGCAGGGCGTGATGGTCTTGCGCGCGGCCTGACGGGCGAGATTCTTGGTCGAGACCTTGCGATCCCCGTGCATCAGCACGATCAGCGGCCGGGCTGACTCATCCTGCATCACCAGGGTCTTGATCACCGCATGCTCATCGAGGCCGAGCTGTCGCGCAGACTCGGCAGTGCCGCCATGATCGACATAGTCGTAGGGATGCGCCGTGAAAGCCACCTTTGCCGCCCGCAGGGCCGTGGTGGCAGGAGTCTCGGAAATATGTCGTGAAGCCATGGCGCGACATGATAGTCCGGCACGATGCGCCATCGATGCGAGCACGGAAAACGACCGCGCCCCTGTCGTGTCCAGGGGCAGGCCCGACCCCACGGATTCAGCCCCGCGGATGGTGCTGGGCGTGCAGCTGCTTGAGCCGCTCGCGGGCCACATGGGTGTAGATCTGGGTGGTGGAGATGTCGGCATGCCCCAACAGCATCTGCACCACCCGCAGATCGGCCCCATGGTTGAGCAGGTGGGTGGCAAACGCATGGCGAAGCACGTGGGGCGAGAGCGGGGCATGAATGCCCGCAGCCTGCGCATGCCTGCGGATCAGGGCCCAGAACATCTGACGGGTCATGGGCCCACCCCGCGCGGTCACGAAC
>Ga0255100_1000065_pt1 | contig 48205 bp, 33 predicted proteins | sample Colum_Colum_RepB_2_FD_188449 | JGI IMG/M metagenome (GOLD analysis project Ga0255100, IMG submission 188449) | Freshwater microbial communities from Columbia River, Oregon, United States - Colum_Colum_RepB_8d | ecosystem: Environmental > Aquatic > Freshwater > River | place: USA: Oregon...
GTGTGAGTACGAAGGAAGATTCGCGACGGTTTAGTGACGGTCTTGATGGCAGGGCGTCTCAAAACGGAACGTCGCCATCGTCCACGGGGTCGGGGTCCGGGTCGGGATCGCGGAAGGGATCTGGATCTTGAGGGCGGCTAGAACCGCGCTGTTGGCTTCGTTGGGCCAATGGTTGGACGGGTGCGTGGATTTTCCATTCCTCGATGAGGGTCTCGGGGAATTCGCCGAGAAAACGTGACGGTGGTTGGAATGCCTCGCCGGCTCCGGCCATGAAGCGGAGCAGGGGACGGCAGAGGTACAACTCGTCCTTGGCTCGAGTCAGCGCGACATAGAAAAGCCGGCGCTCTTCCTCTTCGCCGTCCGCGGTCTCCGCCGAGCGACCACTGGGAAAGAGGCCATCGCACAGCATGATGATGAACACGGCCCGGAACTCGAGGCCCTTGGCTTGATGGACCGTCGAGAGCCTCAGTTGATCTTCTTCCTCACCTTCACGGGGTTGGCTTTGTTCGGCTTCGAGGTTGGACTGCAAGGCCAACTCCGAGAGGAACAACGAGGTGTCTTCGAAGGAGTCCGCGTAGGCCGCGAGTTGCGTGAGGTCTTCTAAGCGATTGCGGGCGTTCTCGTAGGTCTTGCGAAGGTAGTCTTCGTAGTCGGCTTCCAACACCCAGCGGATGAGGCGGCCGGGTTGACCGCGTCGCTCAGGACTCTCGCACTGGGCGATGGTGGCCGTGAACTGAGCCCAAGCCACCGCCGCCTTCTTGGGCACGCTGCGGCTGATGGCACTGAGTTCGGGAGCAATGGGGCGGACCGCCGGCAAGGCTCCATCATTGTCGGAGACTTCGAATTCCGGGGTGGAATCCGACGAGGGAAGAAACCGCGCGCTGAAGGCCGCCCACAGCGTGTCGGCACTCTTGCCGCCCACGCCGGGTAGCATGCGGGCCAGACGCTTGAAAGCCAGTTCGTCGGCCGGGTTCGCAATGAGCTTCAGGTAGGCGGCCACGTCCTTGATGTGGGCCTGTTCGAAGAACCGGATACCACTGGTGATGACGAAGGGGATGTCGCGCCGGGTGAGTTCCATTTGCAGTTCGAGCGCATGGAAGTGCGACCGGTACAGGACGCAGATTTCGTTGAGCGGAATCCCTTCATCGCGCAATTCCAGGGCGCGCTGGGCGATGAAGGCGGCCTGTTCCCGCGCATCCGTGGAGACGATGAGTGCGGGCTTTTGCCCCGATGATCGATGGGCCTGCAGGGCCTTGGGAAACTGGCGCAGGTTGGCGGCGATGGCGGCGTTGGCCAGAGCGAGGATTTCGGGCGTGCTGCGGTAGTTGGTCTCGATCTTGAAGACCTTGGCGCCGGCGTGGCGCTCCGGGAATTTCAGGATGTTGGCGAAGTTGGCTCCACGCCACGAATAGATGCTCTGGGCGTCGTCGCCGACGGCCATGAGGTTGCGGTGCCGCAAGGTCAGGCAGTCGAGCAGGGTAGCCTGCAGGACGTTGGTGTCTTGATATTCATCCACCAGAACAAACTGGAATCGCCGCTGGTAGGTCTCGGCGATGTCGGGGAAGTCCTGCAACAGGCGCAGCCACAGCACAAGCAAGTCATCGAAGTCCATGAGCCCGGCTTGTCGCTTGCGCTCGGCGTACTTGCGTTGGACGAGACGGATGGAGTCCATCACGCCGGCGAAGGGGCCTTCGAGTCCGCCGGTCACCTCCTCTAGGGTCTGGCCCGTGTTGACTTGCATGGAGAAGAGGTCGGACAGGGCCTCGGCCTTGGGAAAGCGGACCGCCTTAACGTCAATGCCTGCGTCGGTGATGCAGGCGTTGAGCAGGTCTTTGGCGTCTTCGCGGTCGGCAATGGTGAAGTCGCGTCGGTAGCCGAGGCGGTCGGCGTGCAGGCGCAGGATACGGACACCAATGGAGTGAAAGGTGCCGCCCCAAAGATCCACGACACTGCCGCCGAGCAAGTCTCCGACCCGTTCCATCATTTCGCGGGCCGACTTGTTGGTGAAGGTCAGCAGGAGGATGCGGTCGGCCGGGATTCCGTTCTCGATGAGCCAGGCGACGCGATACGTCAGCGTGCGCGTCTTGCCTGCGCCCGCACCGGCAAGGACCAGGCTGGGCCCCGGCTCTGCGGTGACGGCCTCATACTGCTGGGTGTTGAGCTCCTGCGCGTAGTCGATCCGTAGGTCGGCCGGCGGACGGAACGGGTTTAGTTGGTACTCACGCGCCACCCCTTGATGAAAGGCTCACCGGGTTGAAATCCCAATCCGGAAATCACCGGGATTCAGACGAGACGTTCGGGCTGAGGATGAGGCCCGAACCGGACGGGACTGGGCTCGGAAGGATTGCGGCGTCGCTCTTGCAGTTGGGCGAGGAACTCGGGGAAAACCTCAGGCAACCTGGAACCCTTCAGATACTCGTCGGCGGCCTCCTTGTGCCCGCGGGCCCGGAGCGTGGCGTAGACGTGCAGTTCGAATTGCAGACCGAATTGCGTGGCCCCTTCGGTGTCTCCCAGAGCCTTGAGCACGGCGATGAGGGCCTCGGCCGTGGAGAATTGGTCCAGGCGTTCCTGCGATCGCAACCAGTAGCGACTGGCACCCGTTTGGCTGAGTCGGACCCGGCGCCCCCATCCCTGGACCCAGCGGAGCATCTCACCGGCTTGTCCCCAGTTGCCATCCAAGAGCAGCACCTGCGGCGCGGTTGAGCCGCCCGGCCGGGGCAGGAGGGTTTCCACCGGCTCGCCTTCCGGGTGCAGGATCCAGAGTTCGCGGTCGGGACGCGCGATGGCTTCGAGTGTCGGGGGGGCGACGCGCTGATAGACATGCGTGCGCGAGCCCTGAAGGGTTCGGGCGACCAATTTTCCGGTGCTGGTGGGTCGCCAGTACTCGCGGCGATGGATCAACACATCCACGGCCACCGGGCTCACGACCGGACGCAGTGCCGCACACAGGCACCAGCGCGGCGGCAGACAACAGCCGTCGCATCGGATCGTTCCGGCCAGGATGACGCTGCGAGCCATGGGAGACAGAATGCGTGGTAGGCGGAAAGGAGGGAAAAAGAAACCGCCGGACCTCCATGTGGAGGACCGGCGGTGTGTCCAGAGAGGAGACTCTGTAGTTTAGTAGGCGGCCTGAGCGCCCTTGATCTGGCGCTTCTGCATCCAGGGCATCATCGAGCGCAGTTTGGCACCGGTCTTCTCGATCGGGTGCTTCTCGCCGGCGGCGAGCAGGGCGTTGTACTTCTTGTAGCCACCCTTGTACTCGGCGACCCAGTCCTTTGCGAACTTGCCGGTCTGGATGTCCTTGAGCGCGGCCTTCATGCGCTTCTTGACCGAGGCGTCGATGATCTTCGGTCCGACGGTCACGTCGCCCCACTTGGCCGTCTCGGAGATCGAGAAGCGCATGCCGGCGATGCCCGCCTCGTTCATGAGGTCGACGATGAGCTTGAGCTCATGGAGGCACTCGAAGTAGGCCATCTCGGGCGAATAACCCGCCTCGACGAGGACTTCGAAGCCGGCCTGCACGAGGGCGCTGGCGCCGCCGCAGAGAACGGTCTGTTCACCGAACAAGTCGGTTTCGGTCTCTTCCTTGAAGGTGGTCTCGATGACGCCGGCGCGGGTGCCGCCGATGCCCTTGGCCCAAGCCAGCGCGATCTTCTTCGCGTTGCGGCCGGGGTTCTGGTAGATGGCGATGAGGCTGGGGACACCCTTGCCCTCGGTGTACTGACGACGAACGATGTGGCCCGGGCCTTTCGGGGCGACGAGGATCACATTGACGTCCTTCGGCGGAACGATGGTCTTGAAGTGGATCGCGAAGCCGTGGCTGAAGAGCAGCGTCTTGCCGGCGGTCAGGTTGGGGGCGATGTCCTTTTCATAAGCGGCCGCCTGCTTGGTGTCCGGCAGCGCGATCATGATGACATCAGCGCGCTTTACCGCCTCGGCGCTGGCGAGCACTTCGAAGCCTTTTTCACGGGCTACCTTGATGGACTTGGAACCTTCGTAGAGGCCGATGATGACGTTGCATCCGGATTCCTTGAGGTTCAGCGCGTGGGCGTGGCCTTGGGAGCCGAAGCCGAGCACAGCGAGGGTTTTGCCTTTGAAGACGCTCAGGTCGGCGTCCTTGTCGGTGTACACTTTAGCCATAAATGCGAGATCGAAGCGCCGATCATGGGCATATTTCGCGCCGAGACAAGAAGATCAGTGTACGGAATGGCCGTTCGATCCGGGTTTTGATGGGTTCAAACGGTTTCAGATGGCCCCAATCGAGGGTGAAAAATCGGGGCCGAGTTGGTGGTCACCGGCGGCCGTCGTACCAGAGATGACAGGCTTCTTTGTTGGTGAGGGTAGCCTTTGGCCGGATGGCTGCGGAGAGTATCAGGCGTCCGATTTCGAACGGCGTGTAGAGCTTGAGCTTCCGGGCCGAAGTGAGCAGTGGCGTCTTGGAGAGGATGACGATGCGCCGGTTGGAGGCGCGGGCCAGGGGCCTTAGGCGGTGCGTGAGATCGATTTCTTCCGCGGCGTAGAACTGCCCACTGAATCCACCGATTTTCCGGAAGGCCGCGGTTTCGACGAAGATGAACGAGCCGGCCATGAGGCGTCGGAGGCGGCTGGCGGTGTTCCAAAATGCGGTGCCGATGCGCCCGCGAAGGTCGTCGGTATCCATGCGAACGGTGGATCCACCCGCCAGGACACGACCGGACAGGATCGCTTCGATCATGGCTGCGAAGAGTTCGATGGAGGGTTGCGAGTCGGCATCGATGAAGACCAACCAGTCGCCACTGGCCACCGAAGCCCCGGCATTGCGGGCCCGGCCGATCATGTTCACCGCTTCAAAGACCACACGGGCTCCGTGCTCGCGGGCGATTTGAGAGGTGGCGTCGGTGGAGTTGTTGTCGCAGACGATGACCTCGGAGTTCCACTGCACGGAATCGAAGGCCTTTCGCGCCGCGTGCACGGCGGCCAAAGTGGACGGCAGCAGTTGCGCTTCGTTGAACGCGGGCAGGATGATGGAAATCGTCACGAGACGGAGAGACAGGCCTCCGAGGCCGGCATGGCGGAGTGAGGTGTGAGGGATTCCAGGTCCCAACCGGGGCCCGTTTCGGTGTCCCAGGGGGTGGACTCCCCGCACGCCAATCGGCGTTCCGCCAAAAGCCCGATCATGGCCGCGTTGTCGGTGCAGAAGGCCGGTTCGGCTATCCGCAATTCCAGCCGGCGTTTTTGCGCGGCCGATTGCAATTCGCGGCGCAGTCCCCGATTGCAGGCGACCCCTCCGCTGGCGGTGATGCAGCGGACGCCGGTCTTGATGGCGGCGGCGACGAGTTTGGTGGTGAGGGTGTCGACGATCGCGGCACGGATTCCGGCACACAAGTCGCGGAGGTCTTGCGGGGAATCGGCCAGACCGGGGTTCTTCTCCAGGAACACCCGAACGCTCGTCTTGAGGCCGCTGAAGCTGAAGAGGTGGTTGGGTTCGTGGCGCAACGGGCGCGGGAACTCAAAGCGCTCGGCTCGCCCCTCTTCGGCCAGACGATCCAGCACCGGGCCTCCAGGATAGGGGAGGCCGAGGAGTTTTGCGGCCTTGTCGAAGCATTCGCCCGCGGCATCGTCGAGGGTGCCTCCGAGGATCACCTGGTCGAGCTCTGCCCGGACGTGAACCAACAAGGTGTGACCGCCTGAGGCGATCAGCGAGACGTGGGCCGGGATTGTCGCCTCGTGGAATCGGGCCGGTTGCCCGGAAATCCACGGGGAGTACAGGTGAGCCTCGTGGTGGTGGATGCCGATGATCGGCAAACCTCGGGCGGCAGCCAACGACTGTGCTGCGGTCCATCCGGCCATGAGGGCCGCGGGCAAGCCGGGACCTCGGGTGGCCGCCACGGCGGTGAGGTCGTTCATGGAAATACCAGCGCTGTCCAAGGCTTGCCGGACGACGGGGATCAGGTTGCGGAGGTGTTCCCGGGTCGCCAGTTCCGGAACCACGCCGCCGTATTCGGCATGCAGCTGAATCTGCGACGCCACAATGTTGGAGAGCACCCGACCGTTTTGAATCACGGCAGCGCTGGTCTCATCGCAGGACGATTCGATGGAGAGGACCATTGTTGGCGGGTGTTCGGTTGGCGGGTACTCCCATGCCCCCTGACGGGGCGATGGCCGATCACTGTTGGGTCTTTTCGGTCGGCTTGGTCTCTTGCGGGGGCGCCTCGGCCCTGGGGGCCTTGCTGCCGGGTCGCTTGGCTAGGAGTCGGACTCCCTTGAGCAAGTCCATGGCCCGCTCCAGTTGCGGATCGGCGTCTGCGAGCACCAGTTCCCGAAGCCGCGACTGCTGCGCCACGGGATACAGGCGCAGGGTGTCTTCGATGCTGTTGGTGCCGCCGGGCATGCGACGCAATTGGATGGCCGCCTCGTCTTCATCGGTGATGGGAACGACGATGTTGGGCGAGATGCCCCGCTCATGGATCACCTTGTGGCTGGGTGTGTAGTACTTGGCGGTGGTGAGGCGGAGGGCTGAACCGTCATTGAGCGGCAGGATGTTTTGTACCGAACCCTTGCCAAAAGACTGCTCGCCAATGACCACGGCCCGCTCGAGATCCTGAAGGCAGCCGGCCACGATCTCGGAAGCACTGGCGCTGCCGCCATTGATGAGCAGAACCAAGGGATAGGAACGGACCTTGCCCTTGCCTGAGGCTTTACGCTGCTGGTCGGCCGCGCGGTTGCGACCCTCGGTGGACACGATGGGCTTGCCCTTGGGCAGGAACTTCTCCGAGACGGCCACGGCCTGGTCGAGCAACCCTCCGGGGTTGCCGCGCAAGTCGATGACGAGGCCTTCGAGGCCCTGTTTTTCGAGCTTCACCAAAGCCGATTCGAGTTCTTCGTCGGTTTTCTCGGCGAATTGGGTGATGCGGACATATCCAAGACCGTCAGTGCTGATGGGGAAATCCCGGTGGTTGTTTTGGTCCTTCACCGTGTAGACTCGGATGTCTTCTCGGGTGAGTGAGATGTCCTTGGGTTCATTGAGCGAGGGTCGGATCACGGACAAGGTGACCTTGGATTTGGGCTCGCCCCGAAGAAGCTTCACGGCGTCACCCATGCCGACTCGGTCGGTGGGCTTGCCGTTGATCTTCAGGATCTGGTCGCCGGGAAGAATGCCCGCCTCGAAGGCTGGGGTGTCTTCCATCGGGGCGATCACCGTGAGCATACCGTCCTTCACATGGACTTGTAATCCTACGCCGCCGTAGGTGCCCTCGGTGTCTTCCTTGAGTTCGTTGAACTTGGACACCGTCATGAATTCACTGTGCGGATCGAGGGTAGACAACATGCCCTTCATGGCCCCTTGGATGAGGTCTTTATAGGTCAGTTGTTCGCCGTCGACATAGTCCTTGCGGACGCGTTCCAACACTCGAGTGAACAATTCGAGCTGCTGATAGGGATCGTCGCGTTCGTCCGCCGCGCTGAGTTGGAAGAGTTTGGCCCCGAGGCCGACATAGGCCACGAGGGCGGCGATGAAGAGGGGGTAGATCAGACGTTTGTTCATCTCGGCGACTCCGACGTGTTGCTGCGTTCCACCAACCTAGATTCGTCCTCCAAAAAGGGAAGGGGGCTGTTCATTTTGTTCACGGAGGTGTCGCTTGCGCCCGATCCAGCGCAAGCGAGCTTGGCACCATGCTGATGGTGGGGATCGATTTGGCCTGGGGTGAACGTAACCGGGACGGAATCTGCCTGATCCAGGCCGATGGTCCGAGTGCTTCGATTCTGGAATCCAGGTGGACCTTGGGAGACGAGTCCCTGTGGGAATGGTTGCGGGTTCAGGTGGGCGGCCACCCCTGTGTGATGGCCGTGGATGCGCCATTGGTTTGCCCGAATCGGAGCGGATCCCGGCCAGTGGACCGACTCACCCACCGCCTCTTCGGACGCCAACATGCGGGGTGTCACCCCTCCAATGCCCGCTTGTGTGCGCGGCCTCTGCGGATCGCTCAAGGGCTTCAGTCCGAGGGTTTCCTGTTGGGTTGGGATTTGTCTGAACCGCGTTTGGCCATGGAGGTCTATCCCCATCCGGCCATGATCCGGTGGTTTGGACTGGAACGCATCCTCAAGTACAAGCGGGGGACGGTGGCAGAAAGGCGGCGTGAGTTTCGTCGTTACCAATCCTTGCTGCACAGTTGTCTTCAGTTCCGTTTTCCGGAATTGCACTTGGGAACCGTCGGAGAAGGACTGCTCGAAGCGGCCTATTCCAAGGAAGCGGAAGATCGGCTTGATGCCCTGTTTTGCGCCCTGATCGCCTACCATCATTGGCGACATCAGGGGCAGCAAAGCCAGGTATTGGGGGACGCTCAGGGCGGATTCCTGGTGTTGCCGCAGTGAACCGGTGCTCGCCGAAGAGCCGGTTGTGGACCGGTTGTGGACGTGGTTTCTGAATCGCGGGAGAGGCTCGCCTTGAGGCGGGAAGGCTGGCTAGCTTTCCCGGCATGGGACCTGTTGAAGCGCTTGTTCAGCCGCTGGGAGCGGCTTGGGCAGGAGCCTTGCTGGTCGGCGGTCTGGCGTTCCGGCGCAAGGCTTGGCTGGCTGGCTTCACTTCCCTGTGCTTGGCCGGCGGGTTGTGGTTGGTGGGTGGCACGCCTTTCTCAGCACTGTTGTTGGCCCGCTTGGAGCGCCCCTATGACCGGATCCATCCGGTGAACTTGCCCGCGGCCGATGCCGTGGTGGTCTTGGCGGGCGACATCCAGTTCTCCAGTCGCGAACTGCTGTGGTTCGGGACCGGTTCGTCCTTTGAACGTTCCCTGACGGGCCTGGAGGTGATGCGTCAGGGGAAGGCTCGCACTCTGGTTGTCAGTGGAGGCCCTTTCAATTGGCTCGGAAGCGCCCGTTCCGAGAGCGATTTACTGACCGCCTGGATACGCTCCTGGCGATTGCCGGTGGGAGATCTCCAGCGGTTGCCCGCGTGCAAAGACACTCATGAGGAAGCGGTCGCGATCGGGGATATGGTTCGAAAACGCGGCTGGAAGCGGGTGATTTTGGTAAGCTCAGCATCGCATCTGGCCCGGGGAGCCGCCGCCTGCCGCAAGGAAGGCGTGGATGTCTTGCCCGTCGGGTGCGATTTTCAGGCTTTGGACGCCTTGGACCGGCCGGAGCGCTGGTGGGTGGTGCCGCGAAGCGAAGGGTTGATCCGTTTCGAGCGGTGGCTCCACGAAGAATTGGGCGGCGTGTGGTACTGGTGGCGCGGTTGGATTTAAGGGCCGGTCTAAAAATGGGGAGGCGGCGACAGGCATCGATTCTTTCCGGCAGCTGTGGATTGCCCTCAGCGGGTCGGTCGGTTTCCCTTGTCGCTGCTTGAGCAATGCGTTTTCAACCGAAGTGATCCAGGCGGCCGGCGGTCTGGTGTGGCGATCCACCCCGCGGGGGCGCGAACTCATCCTGATCCATCGAACCCGTTATGGTCCGGAGTGGGCGCTTCCCAAGGGCAAGCTGGATCCGGGCGAGGGTTGGCTTCAAGCGGCAGTTCGGGAGGTCGAGGAAGAGACGGGTTGCCGCGCCACCATTGAATCGTTTGCCGGCGGCAGTGTGTATGCGGTCAATGGCATGCCCAAGGTGGTCTTGTATTGGCACATGGCGCTTCAAGAACAAGGACCGGTCCAAGATACGCGGGAAGTGGCTGACCTCCGATGGGTGAGCGTCGACGAAGCTCTCAGTCTTTTGACCCACGCCAACGAGAGGTCGTTGTTGGCCCCGCTCGAGAACCGTGAACGGCCAGGCCGCTGACGATGGGCTACTTCTTGGCCGGCGGCAGCAGGAACAACCGCGCGTCTCCGGCTCCAAAGGACAATTGCACTCCGGGTAGTTCCGGACTGTCGTCCAGCAGGGGGTGTTCCCGGCCATCTTCTCGGCTCACTTCGCGCACTTCTTCTTCGGAATCGAACACAACCGTGGGCCAGGCCGTGTAGGCCATGTTGTGGTTGAGCAGCAAGACCGCACGCCGACCATCGGCATGATTCAGGGCTCCCACGAGGAAGGTGGACTCCGGATCCGATCCCACCCGCATCAGCGACAAGAGACCTGTGCGCGCCAATTCCGCGGAGGAGCTTCCAGTGGTGTAGCGCAGGACTCCCTGACCGGTGAGCCGCATGAGGATCGGCCCCCACTGTTCCAGTCCGGCATTGATGCGGCGCGCTTCATCATAGTGTCGGGTCTTGATGCCTTCGGCCGTGAGCAAGGCTCCCCCCTTGGGGAATTCTCCAGTGCCGCCGTTGCCCTTGCCTGGGGTCCAGTAGCAGAAGTAGAGGATCCCTTTGGAACCATGGGCGATGGACGCGTGGATCATCCACCGGATCTGGGCTTCAGTTGGGTCCATGCGATCGCCAAAGGGCATGGAGTGGAAGAAATTCCAGAAGGGGATGCCGGCAGCGACCGAATGCTTGCGCATCGATTCGAGGTTGCGGAGGTATTCCCCGCGGGAATCGTTCCCTGGGCTCATCAACGGGTAATGATCCATCGACAGGACGTCCGGTTTGACCGTCTCGATGAATCGCCGGAGGTATTCGTTGTAGTTGGTCGCCCTCAACTGCTCAGGAGCCGCATAATTGGGAAAGAGGTTGATGTAGCCCAGTCGGCCAGGTCGTTGTTCCCGCAGTGAAGCAACGCGGGCGGCCAGGGCCGGAAAGGCGGTGGTGCCGGGTTCGTCCGTGAGGCTGTATCCCCAACAGGCAGGTCCCTCGGGTAGGGGTTTGGATGCGTCTTCAGCATCGACCAAGACCTTCAATCCCAAGGGTTCGCAAACACGGATTTGTTCCTCGGCGGTGAAACCAGCCGTGCCAATCACGAGATTGAAATGGGCGTCTCGAATTTCGCGGTACCGCTCGGGCAGGTTGTTGGTGGCTTTGGGGGGAACCCAGAAGCCGATGGCGAATCGGTCTTGAGTGAACCGGGCCGGTGCCGCGCCCAGTCCGAGGGTCAGCAGCAACAGCGCTCCAAAGATTCGGATCATGTTGGCCTGAGATTGATCCAGTGGATACCAGGGATCCACCGGAATGATCGGAGCGAGAGCAGAGGCTGAGACGCGGCCACTCCCATCGGCTAACCCTGCACGATTCGAATCATGCGGGTTTCTGGCGCGGCGGCGGCGCAGGCGGCTGCCAGTTCGGATTCCGACGCGAAGAATTCGCCAGTCACCCGCCGACCTGAAACCTGGACCTCGACCGACGGTTCCCGCATGGGCCAAGGGGCCAGACGGAACGTGCCTTCGGCAAGGCGGTGCACGGTGACTTCATGGGTTCCGCCATCGTTCGTAGGCAGCGGGTGGAGCAAATTTGCGGCGCCTGGGTAATCGACGCAGGACAGCAGGGAGAGATTGTCGCAGGCTTGGAGGAGTCGAAAATTCTCGACCCAGGTGGCGGGCCACAAATCGTGGCTCGTGAACGCACCGGATTGTGCGCAAGCGTGACGGAGTTCTTCTTGCCGCTTTTTTTGGCCTTCCAGAAATGCCGCCATCTTGGGCCGGTCGATGGGACGCAAGGTCGAGTGGTCGGCCCGTTCGGTCAGCAAGTTGTAGGTGTGCATGGAGATCAGGATCGCCGCGTAGGGATCTTCGGCGGCGACGGCCTCCATGGCTTGGCCTCGCACCTGGAGGTAGTCCTCCAAATCGATTTCCTCGAAGGCACTGTATTTGCCGACCAAATCGATACCGAAGGCGCTGGGACGCCCTTCGCGGGTGACCTTGGGAGTGAGGTCGCGTTTGGCCCATCCATCATCATGACGTCGGATGCCCAGCAGCGTGTTCGGATGCGGGAATGGTCGCCGAAACTGCTCATTGCCCCAGGCGGTGGCGAATTCCCCCGCCAGACGTGCGTGTTCGGGGTGGGTGATGAGGAACCATCCCTCCTGGGTGCGGGCGCGGAGCATCGAATTGAGAAAGGTTCAGGACGTTTTCGGAAACAAGCTTTTGGCCAGGGTTCCCGTCACGGTGATCTGGGGTTGGTTGACGATTTGGCTCAAGCGCAGGTCCAAGGCCACACTGCACAAGGTGTAGGCCAGTTGGGGAGACAGCGCGAACCGGTCCATGAGGAAGTCGATGGCGTGATGGATGACATTTTTGGCTGCACTCAATGCATCCGGGGCGCTGGCGATGAAGGCCCAGGAACCGATGTCTGGGACTTTGGAAAGCTTGGGTGGCAATTCGGCGAAGGGTTCATCGAGTCGCATGTCCTTGCGGACCGTGAGCCGAAACTCCGCCTCCATCGGGCCTTCGATGCCATTGATGCACACTTCACCGTCGCCCTGTGCGGCATGACCATCGCCGGCGCTGAAGAGGGCACCGGTATGGAAGACCGGCAGGTAGAGGGTGGTTCCGGGTTGGAGGTCCTTCACGTCCAAGTTGCCACCAAAGGGGCCTGGAGGGCGTGTTCGATGGGGGCCAGGAGTCTCCGGAGCGACGCCAACAATCCCGAGGAACGGAGCGAGCGGCAATCGGGCTGGGGCCAGGGAATACGAGAAGTCCTTCTCCAGTTTCCAGAGGAACAGGTGTGGCTCGGTGAAGCGTTCCGGAAGACTTCCTAATCCAGGAATAATGCTCGTCCAGCCCCAGCCGCGGTGTTCGATGCGGCGGATTTCGATTTGCAGCACATCGCCTGGCTCAGCATCCCGGACGAAGACGGGACCGGTGATGGTGTGGATCTTGTTGCGGTCCATGGCGACGAAGTCCGCCACGGTGGAAGTGTGCGACATTTGGGCGCCGCTGGAATCCAAGCAATCGAGGATCACCGTGTCGCCCGAGTTCACTTCGGCGACGGGAGGCAGGCTGGAATCCCAGCGATCATGGGTCAGGGTATTCGGAACGCAGTGCAAGCTCATGAGGTGCAATTCCACCCGGCAATCTGGTTGGAGGGCGCTGGCTTTGAAACTGAATCACGGCCGCCCCATTGCTGAGGCGACCGTGGTTGATGATCGTTTCCATCATCGCCGCGAGGCTTGTTTCCAAACCGCACGGCCGGTTGTTTGGGCAACAACCTGACAGCAACCTGCTTGCCAAGGTGATACGCTCTCTTTTTGGGCGAAAATCTGTTGAAAACCGCATTGTATGGTCAAAAACAGTCAGCCGATGCGTGGGCATCTTTCAACAGGGGCGGAGTGATTGGGCTGGGACGAGCATCGGATTCCGACCAGTAAAGTCTCGCGGTCGAAAGTGTGAATCCTCACGATGTCTCAAATCCAATGAACCGCTTTTTTCTCAGCCTCTTCGCTGCCATGGCTTCGCTGTCTTTGGTGGCGGCCGACAAATCCATCGTCTTGATTGCGGGCACGCCGAGCCATGCTCCGGGTGATCACGAATTCCGGGCCGGGAGCATTCTTTTGGCTGGCTGCTTGAACCGTATTCCGGGCATCCATGCGACCGTGGTCAGCAATGGTTGGCCAGCTGACACGGCCATCCTCAAGTCGGCCGATGCGGTGGTGGTCTTTGCCAATGGCGGCACGGCCCATCCGGCGATCAAGCCCGAGCGTTTGAAGCTGATGAATGAGCTGTCGGCCAAGGGCGTTGGGATCGGTGCCGCTCACTACGGGGTCGAGGTTCCGGCAGGGGACCCGGGCTTTGCCATGCTCGATTGGACCGGGGGTTATTTCGAGATGTTCTGGAGCGTGAATCCCACCTGGACAGCCAAGTTCGAATCGCTGCCAGTGCATCCGGTGACCCGGGGCGTGAAGCCCTTCACCATCCATGATGAGTGGTACTATCACATGCGTTTCGCGCCAGAGCGCAAGGGGGTCACGCCGATCCTCAGCGTGGTGCCGCCTGCCAACACGCTGGATCGCGGCAATGGCCCGCACAATGGAAACCCTTTCGTTCGGGCCTCCGTGGCCAAGGGCGAGCCGCAGCCGTTGATGTGGACCTACGATCGACCCAATGGCGGCCGAGGCTTTGGTTTCACCGGCGGGCATTACCACAAGAACTGGGGTGACGAGAATTTCCGCAAAGTGTTCCTGAACGCGCTGCTTTGGATCGCCCAGGTGGAGGTTCCGAAGGGTGGCGTGGTCTCCACGGTGACCCCGGAAGAATTGCGGGCGAACCAAGATCCGAAATAGCGTCACGGCGGTCGGCCAAAAAAATCTCGGAAAACCGTCTTGCCAAAGGCAGGCCTCCCCGAGTTTGATTCGCGCTCTTCGGTGCGGCTGGGTAGCTCAGTTGGTAGAGCATGCGACTGAAAATCGCAGTGTCGGCGGTTCGATCCCGCCCCCAGCCACCACCTCTTCTTCAGGAAGTTCTTCCCTCTAGCCAGTCTCCCCCGGCATTCGTCTTCTTCTCCGTTTGTCGTATGGCCACACCTCCGTGACAGGCCAGTGATGTTGAGATTCCCAATCCTCCGTCGAACCTTACCAAGACTCGCACGGGAGGAGTCTCGGGTTTCGTCGGGGCGATGCCCCTTCCAGGGTCGCTGAGGACAGGGAAGCGGCCGTCAATCGGGCATCCACCGCGCATCACCCCGGAATTGTTGAGTGGACATCCGTTTCGGATGGCGCAGGTTTGGGACGCGCTCTGACCCGGCGCTCAACAACCCAATTTCCATGGCCATCCACGTTGCTCTGCGACACGTCACTCACTACACCTATGACACGGCTGTCGGTCATGGACCGCATGTGATCCGATTGCGGCCAGCACCGCATTGCCGGACTCCCATTCTTAGCTATTCCCAGAAGATCACCGGGGGGGAGCACTTCCTGCATTGGCAGCAGGATCCTTTTTCCAACTGGAATGCCCGGGTGGTTTTCCCCGATCCGATGCTCGAGATGAAAATCGAGATCGAGGTGGTCGCGGAAATGGCCGTCTACAATCCGTTCGATTTCTTCCTGGATGAATCGGCCAACCAATTTCCTTTCGAGTACGGCGCGGTGCTGGCGAAGGATTTGGAACCGTTCCGGGTCCGTCCCGAATCCAGCCCGAAGTTGGATGCTCTCGTGGGAGAGTTGAGGCAGCGATGGATGCCACCTCGGTCCAAGGACTCGGAAAAAACGGTGCGAACCATTGATTTCGTGGTGGGGTTGAACCAGCACGTGCAGCAGGCCGTGCGGTATTTGATCCGTCTCGAGCCCGGGGTCCAGACCGCTGAAGAAACCCTCACCCTCGGCAGCGGATCCTGCCGCGATTCGGCGTGGTTGCTGGTGCAGCTCTTCCGCTCGATGGGATTGGCCGCCCGCTTTGTGAGCGGCTACCTCATCCAGTTGGCGCCGGATCAGAAGTCTCTGGACGGTCCCAGTGGCACCGAAGTGGATTTCACCGATTTGCATGCCTGGTGCGAGGTGTATCTGCCGGGAGGTGGGTGGATCGGGCTCGATCCGACCTCGGGTTTGTTGGCGGGCGAAGGACACATTCCACTGAGTTGCACTCCGGAGCCTTCCACTGCGGCACCCGTCACCGGTGGTATCGGGAAATGCGAATCGAAACTGCACCACGAGATGCAGGTGACCCGCATCTACGAGTCTCCTCGGGTGACCAAGCCGTATTCCGAAGCCCAATGGGCGCGGATCCAGTCGCTGGGACATCGGATCGATGAAGACCTTCAGGCCGGGGATGTGCGGCTGACCATGGGCGGCGAGCCCACGTTCGTGTCCGTCGATGATCCGGAGGGTGCCGAATGGAATTTCACGGCGGTTTCTCCGGCTAAGCGGGTCCTGTCCGGAACACTGCTCAAGCGCCTTCGTTCGCGGATGGCTCCGGGATCTCTGCTGCATTACGGGCAGGGCAAGTGGTACCCAGGTGAGCCCTTGCCGCGATGGGCGCTTTCGGCCTTTTGGCGCAAAGACGGCGTACCCATCTGGAAGGACGATTCGCTCATCGCAGACGAATCCAAGGACTACGGTCACGGTACGACCGAAGCGGGTGAACTCATCCGGCGGTTGGCCCGGAATCTGGGCGCCAACCCTGCCCACGTCCTGCCGGCCTACGAGGACCTGTTCTACTACACGTGGAAGGAACGTCGGTTGCCTTCCAACGTTTCTCCGACTTCCTCGAACTGGAAGAATGCGCAGGAGCGCGAACGTCTGGCCCGTGTCTTTCAGCGGGGTCTGGGTGAAGTGGTCGGGTATGCTCTGCCGATCGAAGTTGCCGGCGGTCATGGCGGGAGCATCCAGTGGCGCAGCGGAGCGTGGTTTCTGCGGGATGGTGAGACCTTGTGGCTCATCCCCGGTGATTCGGCGATGGGGCTCCGACTGCCGCTCGACTCCATTCCTTGGGTGACCGATCGGGAAAATCCGTGGATTTGGCCGCAGGATCCTTCGGCGCCCTTGCCGCCCTTGCCGCGGGAATTCGCAAAGCGCCTGGACCCTTCGGCCGCAGGACAGGCTTATGTCACCGGAGCTCCGGCAGCACGCCAGGCGGGAATGGGTCCTGGCCAGCGCGCTCAGACTCCGCTGCCAGCGCGCGATCCGCGGGAAGGTCAGGCACCTGCTCCCGGCCAGAGCGCTCCGTGGATCGTCCGCACGGCCCTGTGCGTGGAGCCGCGCGAGGGGCGGTTGCACATCTTCTTGCCGCCGGTGTCCACCGCCGAATCCTACCTGGATCTGGTCTCCACGATCGAATCGACCGTGTCGGCGATGGGTGTTCCGGTGATCCTGGAAGGCGAGGCCCCGCCGCGCGATCCGAGACTGAACAAACTCTCGGTGACCCCCGATCCCGGCGTGATCGAGGTCAACTTACACCCCAGCCGCAGTTGGGGAGAACTCGTGGACCGCACCACCGTGCTTTACGAAGAAGCCCGGCAAACCCGTTTGCGGGCCGAAAAGTTCATGCTCGATGGCCGGCACAGCGGCACCGGCGGCGGCAACCACATCATTCTCGGCGGCGAGACACCGGGTGATTCACCCATCCTGCGGCGTCCGGACTTGCTCAGGTCGCTCCTGGGTTATTGGCAGAATCATCCCTCACTGAGCTGGCTCTTCAGCGGGCTTTTCGTCGGTCCGACCAGCCAAGCCCCCCGCGTGGACGAGGCCCGCAACGATTCGCTGTACGAGTTGGAGGTCGCCTTCCGCGAACTGGAACGGCAGACGGCCTCGCACGGACCCGCGGTGCCACCGTGGTTGGTGGACCGGTTGTTCCGGAATTTGTTGATCGATTCCAGCGGCAACACGCATCGGTCGGAGTTCAGCATCGACAAGCTCTTCGCACCGGAAAGCGCGACCGGCCGGCTGGGCCTCGTGGAGATGCGGGCTTTCGAGATGCCGCCTCATGCGCAGATGAGCCTGGCCCAGCACTTGTTGCTGCGCGGGTTGGTCTCGACCTTCTGGAAAAAGCCCTACACCCAGGAGTTGGTGCGCTGGGGAACCGACCTCCACGACCGGTGGATGCTTCCGCATTTCTGCGAGACGGATTTCCGCGAGGTCATCCGCGACCTGCGCGAGGCTGGGTATCCCTTTGAGATGGAATGGTTCGCGCCGCAGTTTGAGTTCCGCTTCCCCCGAATCGGAGACTTTGCCCAGCGGGATGTGCGGGTGGAAATCCGTTCTGCGCTGGAACCCTGGCATGTGCTGGGTGAAGAGCCTGGCGGCGGCGGGACTGTCCGCTATGTGGACAGCTCGCTTGAGCGTGTTCAGGTCCAGGCGCAGGGGCTCATCGGAAAACGCTTTGCCCTGACCGTGAACGGGCGACGCCTGCCCATGCATCCCACGGGCACCCAGGGCGAGGCAGTGGCCGGTGTTCGATACCGCGCATGGCAGCCTCCGGTGTGCTTGCAACCCACGATTGGTGCCCATGCGCCGTTGACCTTTGATCTCTACGACACGTGGAACGAGCGTTCCATCGGTGGATGCACTTATCACGTGGCGCATCCGGGCGGGCGCAATTACGAGACGTTTCCCGTGAATGCCTACGAGGCAGAGAGTCGGCGCTTGGCGCGGTTCTTCGCCACGGGCGCAACTCAAGGGCGTTTTGTGCCGAAGCCCGAGGCATTGAATGCGGACTTTCCGGTCACGCTCGATTTGCGCCGCTGATCAATAGGGAGATTCCGGGGCGGGTGCCTCGCGCAGGAACGCGGCCACCGATGAACCTTCTCGGGTCGGCGGTTGGCAGGCGCTGCCGGTGCACAGATAAGCCAAGGAGCGTTCCTCGTCACCGGGCAGCGTTAGCGCGAAGGGATCCACCGGCCCGTGATTGCCGAGGATGACACGGTGGGGTTCGAAGGCTCCATGCGCGTGTTGGAGCAGAGCACGGGTGGATCCGCACAGCCAATCGCCCACGATGACCACCCGCTTGGGTTCCTGAAGTGCGAAGTCGAGGGCGCAGAGCAGGAACGGCACGACCTGCGGCGTCTGGTGCAGTTTTTGGGCGAAGAGCCGCAGGGTTTTCTCGGCCGCCTCCCGCCAGTCGGGACGTGCGCAAAGGGAGGACAGTCGGAGCAGGGCCAAACTGGCCACGGCATTTCCGGACGGTTCGGCTCCGTCGTAGTCTTCCTTCACGCGCATCAGCAGGTGGGGGGTGTCGGCCCCGCTTTGCCAGAAGCCACCGCCCGCCGGGTCGTAGAAGCGTTCCATCATGGCCTCGGCCAATTGGACAGCAAAAGTGAGGTGAGTGGGATTGAGCGTGGCTTCGTAGAGATCGATGGTGCCCGCCAGCAGGTGCGCGTAGGCGTCGAGCAATTGGACTGAATCGCGTTCGTCGTCGCGCCAGCGGTGGTACAGCGTGCCTCGATTCTCGGCGGTCGGTGGCACCCAGAGGCGTTCCTGAATGAAGGCCACATTGTTTTCAGCCATCGTCCGGAACTCCTCGTCACCGAGGATGGCGTAGGCCCGGGCGCAAGCTCCGAGCATCATGCCGTTCCAGGAGGCCAGAACCTTGTCGTCACGATGGGGGCGCACTCGGCGGGAAAGCACCGCACGCATGGTAGCGAGCGATTCCTCGAGCAACGGTCGATCTGCCTCGGGTACTTCGGCCTGGGCGAGGGACAGCACGTTGAGTCCCGGCAAGGGTTCCGGATCGCTGTGGTCGATGAAGTTGCCCTCGCGCGTGATGCCGAACCGGGTTGCGACCACGTTGAAGGCTTCGGGGCTGAGCAACCCCGACAGTTCAGCCTGGGTCCAGCAGTAGAATTTCCCTTCCTTGCCTTCGCTGTCGGCATCCTCGGCCGAATAAAACCCGCCCTCTGGGTGGGTCATGTCGTTGGCTACATAGCGCAGGATGTCCCGGGCAACGTCGGCATGCCGAGACTCGCCGGAAACCAAGAACGCCTCGAGGTAGAGGACGGTCAGTTGGGCGTTGTCGTAGAGCATCTTCTCGAAGTGAGGCACGAGCCACCGTTCATCGACGCTGTATCGGGCAAATCCACCTCCCAGGTGATCTCGGATGCCTCCGGCGGCCATGCGGTCACAGGTCGTGAGAACCGCTTGAACCGCCTCGGCATCGCCGAATCTGCGGGCATACCTTAGCAGGTAGAGCGGTTGGCTGGGACGCGGGAACTTTGGAGTACTGCCAAAGCCGCCGTTCACGGGGTCGAATTCTCCGAGCAGAGTCTGACCACCTCCATGCAGTTCCCGCGGCCCCGTCGGGAAAGCGTTGTCGGGATCTTGGACGATCATTTCGCGAAGGCGTGTCGTGAGATCGACGGCGGAAGCATTCAGGTCTTCGCGGCGGGTCTTCCACAGTTCGACGATCCGCTCCAGGAGGGTCAGGAAGCTGGGCCGACCATGCTTGGCCTCCGGCGGGAAATAGGTGCCGCCGTAGAAGGGTTGTAGGTCGGGAGTCAGGAAGACGTTGAGGGGCCACCCGCCGCCGCCGGTGGTCATTTGCACGAAGCTCATGTGGATCTTGTCCACGTCCGGGCGTTCCTCGCGGTCCACCTTGATGCTGATGAAGTGCTCCTTCAGGTAGGCGCCCACGGCCTCATTCTCAAAGGTCTCGCGCTCCATCACATGACACCAGTGGCAGGTCGAGTAACCGATGCTCAGGAAGAGGGGTTTGTCTTGGGTGCGAGCCTGATCGAAGGCCTCGTCGCCCCAGGGGAACCAGTCCACCGGATTGCCTGCATGCTGCAGCAGGTAGGGGGATTTCTCGTCGGCCAGTCGATTGCGTTGTTCCGATGCGGAGCTCACAGGTCGTTGAGCATATCTCCGGTGGTTCCGGGAACAAGCCGGTACCCGGATTCCAAGGTGATCGTTCACGATCGAGGTGGGTGGGTGGTGGAATCAAACGCTGTCGAGTTCTTGAAAGGATCCGGCCGCTCGGGCTTCCTAGGGTCTTCATGGCGTCCGACCTCGACCCCTTCTATTTGAACACCCTGCGGCAATTGGTCCGGGAAGGGGTGATGGATCCGGCGTCGAGCCTGCTGTGTGTCTGCGCCGGGGAGCGGGATCACCAGACCTTGAAAGAGGCCGGATTCCCCAACGTGACGTTGACCAATCTCGAAACGCGCTGGGAATTGAAAAACCCAGGCACCCACAAGGTGGCCTACGGGGACGTGGAAAACCTGACCTTTCCAGACAAGGCCTTCGACTTTGTGATCGCCCACAATGGGTTGCATCACTGTGCCTCTCCTCACCGGGGACTTTTGGAAATGCACCGGGTGGCGCGGAAAGGGGTTCTAGTCTTTGAACCCCGAGATTCGTTGGTGTCCCGTTTGGGGGTCCTCTTCGGGTTGGGGCAGGACTATGAGACCGCTGCCGTGGCCTTGAGCTATGACCGGGTAAGCGGTGGGTGGCGCAATGGTCCCGTTCCCAACTATGTGTACCGTTGGACCGAACGGGAGATCGAGAAGGTGATCCGCAGCGCGACGCCTTGGATGATTTGCGGTTTTCGCTACTTCCATGCCACCCGTCCACCGTCTGGTGCGGCCAACCGGCGCAACCCGCTGATCCGTCTGGGACTACAAATAGCCATTCCGCTGGCGACGGTGCTGGGCAAACTCATCCCCTCACAAACCAACTGCTTCGCCTTTCTGGTGACCCAACCGCCCTCAGGTCAGGGGAATCCGCCGTGGATCCGTTGGAATGACGGTGTTCCAACGTTGGATCCGGAATGGGCCCGGCGGGAGTACCGACAGTAGCGTTGGGATTCCGGGGGACTGATCCTTATGGCCTGTTCAACCGTACGGCTGAAAAGACATTGAAGGTCGGATCGGGAAGGGGGTTCTATTGACGGGACATGGTCGCCGCTCAGGAACAAGTCCAGAAAGCCCTCTTTGGGGTCTTCCTCATCGTAGCATTGCTGCTGTTCGCCATTTTGTTGGGGTCCGTTCAGATCCTGGCGCTCATGGGTTTTGTTGCAGTCCTCTGGGCACTCACGTTGCCCCAGCACGGAACCCTGGCTCTGGTGCTGGGATCGGTGATGATCAATTCTTCACTGCTGGTGCCCTTCGTTTCCGGTCGCCCCTTCTTCTGGGAGGCGAGTTTGATGCTGTCGATCAGTGGGCTGCCCCTCATGTTTGCGATGCGCCGCAATGCACCGGAATTCGGAGATCGGATCCGGGAGTACCGGTGGGCGTTCATCGGCTTGGGCACCTTCTTTCTGGTGTTGATGTCCCTGATCAAGTTTCGCGGATTTGGTCTCAACGTGCTCGGTCAAGGTCAGGTGGGTGGACGGGCCTACATCACGCAATTCTTGGGATTGTTGTTCCCGGTGCTCTTCCTAGCCGTGCCGACCACACCCCAGATGTTGATTCGCATTTATGTGGCCCACTGCCTCATGAGCATATCCTTCCTCGTGTCGGACTTTGCTTTGGCGGCCGGTACGGGCCCTCTCTGGGTGCTGCTGTCGTTCTTCGGTCTTTCCACCGACAGTTTGGCGTTCGAGGTGCAGTCTCTCGAGGGTGGTGTCCGGCGTTTCCAATCGGTTGCCTTCGTGTCGCGCGATCTTGTCTACCTCATGTTGGTGATGGTTCCTGCCTCGCGCTCCTTGTCGATGGGAACCGTGACACGCGTGCTGGCGATCCTAGGACTGCTCGGAGGAAGTGCTCTGGGTGGGCATCGCATGTCGATGATCATCATCCCGTCGGTCATCTTGGTTTCGAGCTTCGTGCAGCGAACCGTTTCAATGGCCAAGGTGGTGGTTTCCGTCATCCTGCTGGGTCTGGCTCTGATGGTGACTTATCAGACGGCCCGGCAATTACCCCATTCGGCGCAGCGCATGTTGTCAGTTTTGCCGGGGATCGAAATTGATCCGCTGGCCAGTGTGGATGCCGAGAACTCCACGACCGGCCGTGCCTCCATGCGCCGAATTGCCTTCGATATCGCCCCGAATTTCCTCTGGATCGGCCGAGGCCTGGGCTACGTGCCGGATATCAGTCACTTGTATACCCACAATGAGATCGATCAGTACGGCATGCTCGAGCAAAGTTTGGATCAAGGCATCTTTTATGCCGGCATTCCCAGCTTGCTGGTGAATCTGGGACTGCCCGGCGTGGCGGGGGTGTTGGTCTTTCTTGGTACGGTCACCACCGTGGCCTTCCGCAATCTCCGATCGATCTATCGTGCAGGTTGTGAAACCACCTTCGATCGCCTGACCTGTCATGTCAGCTCCCTCTGGGTGGTGCAGGTGGTGACTTTCATGATCACGACCGGCGAGGCGGGTTTCTTCATGCAAACATTCGGTATGCTTTCCGGATTTGTGCTCATCACTCACTGGCACCGCACCCGGACCCTTCCGATGGATGCGCCGCAGGGGAAAACCTTCTTCAAGATTTCGTCCAAATCGGATGAGAAGGCCTCTCCGGAGGTTGCGGGGCAACCGGCCTCCTGATCAACCGGCCCATGATCGCTCCGCCCCGTTTGGATGCGCAGAGGATAGCAGCGGGAGTCCCCTCACAGGGTCATGGAGTGTCTGTGCTGCACCTGGTCGGTTCCACCCAGGATGATGGTGGTATCCTCACGGTCCTGCGTCAGGCAGGTGATCCTGAGGGTGTTTTCCGACATGCGGTGGTGGTTCATCGCGGTTTTGAATTGAGACGACAGCCCCCTTTGGACCTGCGTGAAAGTTCGTGGCTTCTGGCCGAATCTCCCAGGCATCTGTCCCTGTTTGCGCGTGCCTTGGGCGTGGCCATGGAAACCCGGCGCCGTTGCCGAGCGGAGCGCTGGGATGTGGTTCACGCTCACAGCCGGGGCGGGTTTGCCGCTGCGGTGTTGATGGCATTGCTGCCCGGCAACATCCCGCTCGTCTTCACCAACCATGCCTTCGCCCGTCGGACAGGCATGTACCGCTGGGCCGCTGGCCGGAAGGGCTTGGTGACGGTCGTCCTGAATCCGGCGATGGCGACCCATTACGGCCTGAAACCGGAACCCGGACGCGTGGAGATCATCCCCGATTGTTGTTCGGATTCCTTCTTCGAAGGGCCGCTGGTGCATCCGCCAGCGCCGCGTTCACGGTTGGCCCTGGTGGGTGTGGGCAACTTGGTTCGTTGGAAGAAATGGAATCTGGTCTTGGATGCCCTGGGGCGCTTGCCCGTGGCCTTTCGCCAGCGGGTGCACTTCACGCTGTGGGGGCCGACGCCGGCTGATGCCGATTCTCAATCCTTCGCCCGCGAGCTGAAGGCTCAGGTGGGAGCTCTTGGGCTGGCACCGTATGTGAGACTGGCGGGGCCGACGACTCGGGTCCGGGAGGTGGTCGAGGGGGCCGATGTCTTTGTCATCCCTTCGACGGATGAACCGTGCTCGGTGGCCCTGACCGAAGCGTTGGCCTTGGGAAAACCCTCCATCGCTTCGGCCAGCGGAGGCTCGGTGGATCTCGTGAAGAATGGGTACAACGGCCGATTGTTTCGCCCGGATGATTCGGAAGACCTGGCCCGGCAAATCGCCGGCATGATTTCCGGTGACGGAACCACGGCGACGCCCGAGCAAATCCGAGACAGTGCCCGCCACTACTCCGCCTCGGTCGCTTGGGGCCAATACCACGCCCTTTACCGGCGATTGCTTGCGAAGCCTCGGGCGGACTGGTGTCCTGAGTGAGAAATTCGCTGCATAATGCGGCAAGGGATTTTGGGCTCGGGCTAGGCGCGAGCGACGAGCATATCCTTGAGGATCTGTGAGGAGCGAGCAACACAGCCCGAGCCCAAAATCCCTGCCGCCCTCCGGGTTGCGCCCATATTGATCCGCGGCTTCGTTGTTCCTCAGTCACAGCCCCACGAGGGGATGCTCCTTCGTCACGCCTCGCCCCAGATCAATCTTGGCGCAACATTGTGTGGCGAATTTCTCATTCAGGACACTAGGCTCTCGGCCCCTGTGAGCGCCACCCTATACGATTTCCTGCCCCGCCTGGAGGCGCCGACGGCCGATCACCTGCTGGATCGGTTTCTCGACTTCGCCCGCACTCGGGGTATCGAACTCTATCCGGCGCAGGAGGAAGCGATTCTTGAACTGTACGCCGGCAAGAACGTCATCCTCAACACCCCGACTGGTTCCGGTAAATCGCTCGTGGCCTCAGCGCTGCATTTCAAGGCGTTGGCCCAGGGCCACAAGTCGGTTTACACCTGCCCGATCAAGGCGTTGGTCAATGAGAAGTGGCTGTCGCTCTGCCGTGAATTCGGCCCGGACAACGTGGGCCTCAGCACCGGCGATGCCACGATCAACCACGATGCACCGATCCTCTGCTGCACGGCCGAGATCCTGGCTAACATCGCCTTGCGGGACGGGCCGAATGCAGCCGTCCGAGACGTCGTGGTGGATGAGTTTCACTACTACTCCGACCGCGAGCGGGGCGTGGCCTGGCAGGTGCCGTTGCTGACGCTCTCCAAGACTCGTTTCCTGCTCATGTCGGCGACCCTGGGCGAGACCGAATTCTTCGAGGGAGAGATGACCCGTCTGAACGGGTTGCCCAGTGTGACGGTGAAGTCTGTGACCCGTCCGGTGCCGCTGGAGTTCAGCTATGCCGAGACCCCGCTGGCCCAGACCGTCGAGACCCTCATCAGCGAGGGCAAGGGTCCGGTGTATGTGGTGCATTTCGCCCAGGCCGATGCGGCTGAGAGCGCCCAGGATTTCACCAGTTTGGCCACGGCGACTCGTGAGGAAAAAGCGGCCATCGCCACCGCTCTGGAAGGGGTGAAGTTTTCCAGTCCGTACGGGCCGGATATCAAGCGGTGGCTGCGGGCGGGCATTGGGTTGCACCACGCGGGCCTGTTGCCGCGTTACCGCATTTTGGTCGAGCAGTTGGCCCAGCGCGGATTGCTCAAGGTCATCTGCGGCACGGACACGTTGGGCGTCGGCATCAACGTGCCGATCCGAACGGTCCTCTTCACCCGCCTGTGCAAGTACGGCGGTGACAAGACGGCGATCCTGGGGGCCCGGGACTTCCACCAAATCTCCGGGCGCGCTGGGCGCAAAGGGTTTGACTCGGTGGGCTGGGTCGTCGCGCAAGCCCCGGAGCACGTGGTCGAGAACCTCAAGCTCGAGGAGAAATCCAAACGCGACGGGAAGAAGTTCGTGAAGCGGCAGGCCCCGGACAAGAACTACACCCACTGGGACCGACAGACTTTCCAGCGATTGATTCAGGCGGCGCCGGAGCGGTTGGTGTCCCGGTTCCAGGTTTCGCACGGCATGATCCTGAACGTGCTGAGCCGGCCGGAGGACGGTTGCGGGGCCCTTCGACGGCTCATCCGGGATTGCCATGATGGACCTACCCAGAAGAAGGCTCACTTCAAGCGGGCTTGGCAATTGTTCCGGGCTTTGGTCGATCGGGGGATTGTCACGTTGTCCCCCAAGGGGGAGGGCAAGCGGGTGCGGGTGAATGTCGCGTTGCCGGAAGACTTCTCGATGAATCAGACGCTGTCGTTGTACTTGCTCGACACGCTGCGGTTGATCGATCCGGAATCTCCCAACTATGCCCTGGATGTTCTCACGCTCGTCGAATCCATCCTCGAGAACCCGGACCTGATCCTGCGTCGGCAACTCGACCGCCTGAAGGGCGAGAAGGTCGCCGAACTCAAGGCCCAAGGCATGGAATACGACCAGCGCATGGAGGAGTTGGAGAAGCTCGAGTATCCGAAGCCGTGTCGGGAATTCGTGTATTCGACCTTTAACGCCTTCTCGGAGAAGCATCCCTGGGTGGGCCAGGAGAACATTCGGCCGAAGTCCATCGCGCGGGAGATGTTCGAGCAGTACTACTCGTTCTCCGATTACATCAAGGCATACGAGCTCCAGCGCATCGAAGGGCTCCTGCTGCGCCATCTGACCTCGGTGTACAAGGTCTTGCGGCAAACGCTTCCGGAGACGGCCAAGAATGACGCCTTGCGCGAAATGGAGGCCTATTTGGCCACGTTGTTGCGTCAGGTGGATTCAAGCCTGATCGAGGAGTGGGAGCGGATGAAGAACCCGAAGGCCGCTCCGCGTGAATCCAAACCCGAGGCCAAGCCGCCCGGTGCCGAGGAGGCGGCCCGTGACATCACCCGGGATCCGCGCCAGTTCACTGCGCTGCTCCGCGCCCGGGTGCTGCCTTGGGTCCGCTGCCTTGCGCTCGATCAGTTCGAAGAGGCGGTGGCCGCCTTGGAATCGGGCGGGGAACCCGGATCCTCGGGTTGGACCGCGGCCAGCCTCAAGACGGCCGTGGATCCGTACTACAAGGATCACGAACGCATCAGCCTCGATCCGGAGGCTCGCAACACCAAGCACACCCACGTTCAGCCGTCCGAAGACCGGAAGACGTGGCGGTTGATGCAAGTGCTGGTGGACCCGGAGGGACACAACGACTGGCAGGCCGAGTTTGAAGTCGACCTCGCAGCCAGCAAGGCGGCGGAGGTGCCGGTGATGCGCCTGGTCGGTGTCGGGCCGGTCGGGGCGTGACTGAGGCTGAGCTCGGCCGGCTTAGGCCGCCGAAGTCGGCAGTGCGAACTCTTCCTCCTCTTCCGCCGTCGCGCTCTCCTGGTCGGTTTCCAGCGGGGCGAAACGTTCGCTATTGAAGCCCAACTCGCCGTTGAGACCGGTTTTCAAGGCCGGGTCACGTGGGTTGAGGACTTCCTCAAGCAACAGTCCGATTTCGCCGTCTTTTTGGCCAGACTCATGCCGGTAGTAGCTGCCTCGGCCGATGTACATGCCGCGCACCGTATAAACTTGATCCTTCTTGGGGAGTTCCGCGAAGAGCACGGCGGCTTCCGGAGGGAAGTCGTCGTTGATGCACACCACTTTCTGGCCTTTGGAAAACATACGTTTCGAACGGACCCGAGTGTGTCGACGCCGGGGCCAAGGTCAATCTCGTGAGGTTTGGTTGAACTTTGATCGAATGGCCCGGAACGGACTTTGACGTGGGAGCCGGCTTGGTCCACAAACCCCGGCCGTGACCATCGCCTCCCTGAACGAACTCGAGCAATCGATCCGCAATGTGCCGGACTTCCCCAAGCCGGGAATCCAATTCAAGGACATCACTCCCGTGCTGGCCGATGGCCGCTTGTTTGATGCCACCGTCCAACACCTGCTGGCCGATATTCCGCAGGGTTCGGTGGACAAGATCGTGGGCATCGACGCCCGCGGGTTCATCTTCGGGGCCGCTGCGGCACAACGCCTCGGGGTGGGTTTTGTGCCGGTGCGTAAAAAGGGCAAATTGCCTTGGGAAACCCACGAGCAGAGCTACGATCTTGAGTACGGATCCAACACGGTGGCCGTCCACACCGATGCGGTGACTCCCGGCGAACGCATTCTCTTGGTGGATGACCTTCTGGCCACGGGCGGTACCGCGGCGGCGTCTCTTCAGCTGTTGAGCCGGTTGGGGGCGAAGATTGTCGGTGTCCGATTTGTGATCGAACTCGCCTTTCTGGGCGGGAGGGAGCGTCTCGGGCCCTTTGATGTCCGCTCGTTGATCACCTACTGATTTTGTGGACCTTGGGAAGGCTGTGTTTCCTTGGGTTTGGTCGCGGCATTCGGACGACTTGCCTCGCGGCCCCATCGGCTGGCCAGTGCGCCGCACACGATCAGTTGTAGCGGGTGGTAGAGCAGTACCGGCAGGAGGATGAGCCCAAGCCCCGGGTGCGCTCCGAAGATGATCTTGGCCATGGGGACTCCCGAGGCGAGGGTCTTTTGTGGGGCGCAGCACCGCGCGGCGATCAAGTCTGGGCGCTGTAGCGACAGGGCACGGGCCAGAACTTCGGTCAACAGCACCGCCAACCCGAAGAGCAGCAGCACTCCGCCGGCCGCCGGCAGCAGGACGTTCAGGCCGTGTTGTGTCCACAGGCGCTGCTTCACCGAGTTGCAGAACGCGGCGTACACGATGAAGAGGACGATGGCGCTCGAGAGGTTCCCCAGCCGTTTCTTGTTGCGGTCAGCCCAGGCGGCACACGGTGGGCGCAACACCTGTCCCAGCACCAATGGGATGAGCAGCAGGGTTACGATCTCCACGATCACCGGCCCCAAGGGTTGTTGCTGGCCGCTGGCCTTCATGAGCCAGGCCACCCAAAGCGGTGTGACGAAGACCCCGAGCAGGCTCGATAGGACCGCGTTGAACAAGGCCCCGACGGTGTTGCCACCGGCCATGCCCGTCAGGATGACCGATGTGGTGATGGTGGAGGGAAGCACTGCCAGATAGAGGAATCCGAGGCGGAGGTCTGGAGCCAACCAGCCCCCGGCGAGGCGATCGAGGACGATGCCCATGACGGGAAACACCAGGAAGGTGAACGATTGCACCAGCAGATGGAGTTTCCATTGCGACAATCCTTTGCGCAGCGCCGTGGAGGGGAGAGTCAGTCCTTGAATCAGGAAAATCAGCGCCACACCCGCCTTGGTGCTGATGGAGGTCTTGAGCGGGCCGTCGGCGGATCCCAGGTCGGGGATCACCCAAGCCAAGGCCACCGCGATGGGAAGACTGAGGGCGAACCAGTTGCGAAGGAAGAAGGGGGGCATGATCCAGGTCGTTGGCGTTGGGTTGACGCCGCCCCACTCCTCCGCCTCCGAGCGGTCTTTGGCAAGCCTCCGGTGCCGAATTCACGGATCGGATCGAGCAAAAGGCTCGGAGGCCGGCCGCGGCTCACGCCGTGGTCAGCGCGGCCCGGGGGTCGTTGCCGGCGCCGATTTTCTCGAGGAAGTAATCGTAGCCGCCGGAGTAGGGTAGCACCCGTCCGTTGTTCACGTGCAACACCTTGGTTGCTAGGCGACGGATGAAGTGCACGTCGTGGGAAATGAAGAGCAGCGTGCCTTCGTAGCGCTCCAGCGCCATGGTCAGGGATTCCACCGTCGTGATGTCGAGGTGCGTGGTGGGCTCATCCATCAGCAGTAAGTTCGGGGGATCGACGAGGAACTTGATGAGGTTGAGCCGGCTTTTCTCGCCGCCGCTCAAGACCGTGGTCGGTTTGTAAATCTCCTCCTTGCGGAACATGAACGAACCCAGGACGGCCCGAGCTTCGTCCTCGCGCAGGGCGGGCGCGCTGGCCAGAACCTCCTCGATGACGTTCTTGTTGGGGTCGAGGCTGTCGGCCCGGTGCTGGCTGAAGTAGCCGAGCTTGGCGTTGTGACCCAGGTTGCGGATACCTTCCTGCGATTCCACGACGCCGGCGATGATCTTGAGCAACGTGGACTTTCCGGCGCCGTTGGGGCCGACCAGCACCGTTCGCTCGCCGCGTTCGACGGTCAGATCGAGCCCTGAGTAGACCACGTGATTGCCGTAGGCGAAGTGGATTCCTTCCAGCGAAATGGCCCGTTGTCCGCCGCGCGGGGGTGTGGGGATCTGAATGCGGAAGGGCTTCCGGGGGGGCGTGGGTTTCTCGATCAGCTCCATCCGCTCGATTTGCTTGAGCTTGGACATCGCCTGCGAGGCCTTCGAGGCCACGGAGCGGAATCGATCCGCGAACTCCTGGAGGGCCTGGATTTCCTTCTGCTGGTTCTTGTACGCCGCGCTCTGCTGCTCGTAGCGATCTTCCCGCTGCTGGAGATAATCCGAATAATTACCCGTATAACCGATGAGCTTGCGATCGGCGATCTCATGCACCTGGGTGATGATTTCGTCCATGAACTGGCGGTCGTGGGAAATGAGCAGGACCGCTCCGGGATAATGGGACAGGTACTCCTGCAGCCAGAGCAGTGAGAGCAGGTCGAGGTGGTTGGTCGGTTCGTCGAGGAGCAGCAGGTCAGGCTCCATGACCAACAGTCGCGCGAGGTGGGCCCGCATGACCCAGCCACCGCTCATTTCTTTGGCAAAGCGATCGAAGTCGGTCTCTTTGTAGCCCAGACCTTTGAGCATTTTCTTGGCCTTGGCCTCCACTTGAGGATCGTTGAGCGCATCGAACTTGGCGTGGGTCTCCATGTACTCCGGGCTGTCCACGGATCCAGCGGCCTCGAGTTCCTTGAGGCGTTTCTCGAGGCGGGGCAATTCACCGGCCCTTCCCGTGGCGACTTCGAGCACAGTCTCCTCGCCCACGGCTTCGCCTTCTTGGGGCAGGTAGCCGACCATGGTCCAAGGATCCCGCTCGACCGAGCCCTCATCGGGAGTCCGGCGGCCGAGGATGATGGAGAAGAGCGTGGATTTCCCCGCGCCGTTTGGGCCGACCAACGCCACCCGGTCTCCATAGTTGACCTGGAGCGAGGCGTTTTCGAACAGGACCCGTCCGGCGACGGACATCTTCAATTGACCGATGGAAAGCATTGTCTCAGGAGTGGGTAAGCGGCGCTTCAGAGAGCTCGTGAAGGGATCGGAAGGAAGTGTCTCCACCGGATACCCGCCGCTGCACCGCCGCCGAGGTTCACGTTGGACCGCCTTGGGGTCAACCTTGGTGAATGAAACGGTCACGCTCCGGCCAGGGTCGGGGCAGGTTTGGGGTTGGCGGCCGGGCGGCCGCGGCCGTGAATCCATCGGGACATTGGTTCATCGGGCGTCTTGCCGATTGAACCGGGGGCGGACTACGGTGTCGGACACGCTATGGGCGACTTTCGACCCCAACCTCAGGTTCCTGAACTCCCAAACGAGGAGCGTCGCGTCGTGGCTCCATGAGTTCTTGGTGGTCCAAATCCATTCAGGGCGTGATGCGCCGGATTTCCGGATCCGACGGTGCAGAGGGCCGAGCGTCTTCCTCGGGCCCCGCCGAATCCGAGTCCGGGGTTTCGCCAGAACTGCTGCGCAAGGTCCGGCAGATTGAGATCCGCACGCGACGATTGGTCGCTGAGACGCTGGCCGGACAGTACCACTCGGCTTTCAAAGGCCAGGGAATGGACTTCGATGAAGTCCGCGAATACCAACCCGGTGACGAGGTTCGTACCATCGACTGGAACGTCACCGCGCGGATGAACCATCCGTTCGTGAAGAAATTCCGCGAGGAACGTGAATTGACGGTGATGCTGGTGGTAGACCTGAGCGGTTCCGGTCGCTTCGGTTCCGGACAACAGTCCAAGCGGGCTTTGATGGCTGAACTGGCCGCAGTCCTCGCCTTTTCGGCCATCCGCAATCAAGACAAGGTGGGCTTGCTGCTGTTCACGGAGACGGTGGAGAAATTCGTGGCCCCTGCCAAAGGGCGTCGCCACGTGCTGCGGGTGGTCCGCGATGTCCTTTTCTTCAAGCCGGAGTTCACGGGCACCAATACCAATGGGGCTCTCGACTTCTTGAACAAGGTGCTGCCGCACCGCGCGGTGGTGATTGTCGTTTCCGATTTCCTCGGTGAAACCAACCCGGGCCGGGCCGCGATGCGCGCCCATTTGAAGCGCAAGGTGCTGCATTCGGAGACCTTGGGCCGCCTCTCTCAGAACACACTCAATCAGGTGGGGCGTCGGCACGATGTCATCGCGCTGCAAGTGGGCGATCCGCGCGAACAGTCCTTGCCCGACGTGGGGCGTCTGCTGCTTCAAGATGCCGAAACCGGCGAAGTGGTGGAGATCAACACTTCGGATGTCCGGCGCCGTGAGGCATTCGAGACCCGTGCCAAGAAGTCTCAAAAGGAATTGGACCGTCTTTTTCGTGGTGCGCGGGTGGATCACCTCAAAATCCTTACCCCCGCGGCCGGGGTTCCAGAAGATGCTTACATGAGCCAGTTGGTGGCCTTCTTCGAGGGACGGCAGAAACGGAGGCGTCGATGAGGTTGTTGGGGGCATCGATACTCATGCTCTGGGTGAGCGCGCTGTCTGCTGGGGCGGCCGTCACCAACCGGGCATTTCAGCCGGTTTTGCCAGGTTCGGGAAACCGGGCTCAGCCGGCCGCATCCGGAGTTGGTGGCATCCAGGATATCCGCGGGCCGATTGACATCCCCGCGGCAGCCCCTTGGGTGCAACGGACGCTGTTGATCTTGGGCATTCTGGCCCTATTGGGTGCAATTTGGTGGGCCTTGCGACGTCGTGCCCGGAAGCAGGCCGAGTTCCGCGAGTCCGCCGCCGCGCGGGCTCGGGCTCGGCTGTCTGAGGCCTGGGCTTGGGTGGATCAACCCGAGCGGTTCTGCACCCGACTTTCTGAGGTCGTTCGCGTCTACCTCGAGGAGCGTTTCGGTCTCAAGGCCCCGGACCAGACCACCGAGGAGTTTCTTGCGAGTCTGCCCCAGAGTTCCGAGCTGGAACCCGGTCTCAAGCCGATGTTGGAAGAATTCCTGACCCAATGCGACTGGGTGAAATTCGCCCAAGGAGACCCGGGCCGCATTGAGTGCGAGCGGCTGCACCAGATGGCCTCGCGTCTGGTCGATGAGACGGGCGTGGAAGTGCCGTCACGGAAGCCGGCGTCGGAACGGAAGGGGGGCTCATGAATTTCCGCTTCGAGTCTCCCTGGTGGTTGTTGGGCTTGCTGGCGTTGCCTCTCCTGGAATGGCGTCGCCGTCGCACGGCCCGAGAGGCGGTGTTCGTCTATTCCAGCCTCACCTTGGTGAAGGGCATCCTCCAGATGAACCGAACCCTGGCTAGTCGGCTGTTGCTGGCGGCCCGGTGGATCGGATTGGTGTTGCTCATCCTGGGCATGGCCCGGCCTCAATGGGCCGTGGGTAAGGCGCCTCGCAAGGCCAGTGGCATCGACATCGCCGTCGCCTTGGATCTCTCGGTGTCCATGTTGAGCGAAGACTTCGAATTGCAGGGTGAGCGGGTGGACCGCGTCACCGTGGCCAAGGACACTCTCAAGGCCTTCATCGAGAATCGCCCGAATGACCGGATCGGTTTGGCTGTGTTTTCGTCCAACGCGTACATCGCCGCCCCCCCCACGCTGGATCACGATTTCCTCCGTCGGCACATCGATCGCATGGAGGTGCTGGGCGAACAGGGCACGGCCATCGGTGCCGGGTTGAGCTCCGCGGTGAACCGTCTGCGCGACCTCAAGTCCAAGAGTCGCATCGTCATCCTGCTCACGGATGGCCAGAACAATGCAGGCAACATCCCGCCGCTCACCGCCGCCGAAGCGGCCCAGTCGCTCGGAGTGAAGGTGTACACCATTGGCGTAGGTATCCGGGGTAATGCGCCTATGCCCGTCGGTCGCGACGCCTTTGGCCGCAAGGTCTACCGTCAGGTCGCAGTGGACATCGACGAAGACACGCTCACGCGGATTGCCGACCGGACCGGCGGCAAATATTTTCGCGCGGACAGCACCAAGACATTGCGATCGATCTACGAGGAGATCGACCGGCTCGAGAAAACCGAGGTCGAGACCCACCAGAACGTCCTCTACGCCGAGTGGATGATGTGGTGTGTCGCGCCCGGAGCGGCCTTGCTGCTCTTGGAGTTGATTGTCGGCAACACCGTGTGGCGCCGGCTTCCCTAGACGTATCGATCAACGCATTTCGAATGGATTTCGCGGAACCCCAGTGGATGCAGTTGGCAGTGGTGCTCACACCGCTCATGGGCCTGTTTTTGGTCTGGGCGTGGCGTCGCAAGCGGTCGGCTCTGCGGTTGTTCATCCGCTCGCGGTTGATGGACGAATTGACCGTGGGGCTTTCCTGGCGTCGCCAGCAGGTGAAGGCGGTGCTGTGGGTGGCCGGCCTGGCTTGCGTGCTGTTGTCTCTGGGGCGTCCGTTGTGGGGCTATGGTGATGCGATCGCGCAAGCCACCGGCCGAGACATCGTCGTCTGCGTGGATGTCTCGCGCTCCATGATGGCGACCGATGCCGCTCCTAGCCGTCTGGCCCGGGCCAAGTTGGCCTGCTACGACTTGCTGTCCGTTTCGAAATCAGACCGCATCGGCTTGGTTGCATTTGCGGGATCGGCCTTTCTCCAATGTCCTCTCGCTTTGGATGGCGAGGCGTTTCGTCAGAACGTGGCCGCGCTGGATACGGACATCATTCCCGAACAGGGCACGGCATTGGCGGCTGCTTTGGATGAAGCGATTCAGGCCTTCAGCACGGATTCTGGCACCCGCAAGGCGGTGATCCTCATCACCGACGGCGAGGATCATGAAGAGTTGGCCGAGTCGGCCGCACGACGTTTGTCCGCAGCCGGGATCAACTTGTTCACGGTGGGGGTGGGCACCCCACGCGGCGAATTGCTCAAGACCAGCGATCCCTATGGCAACGCGATCTTCCTCAAGGACGAAGACGGCAACCCGGTCAAATCGCTGCTGAACGAATCGCTGTTGCAACGTCTTGCCGAAGCGGCCCACGGGTTCTACCTGCCGTTGCAGTCCTCGCGGACCATGGCCACGTTGTATGAGCGGGGCATCGCCCCGATGGAAGCCGTGCGGTTCTCCTCGACCACCGTGCGCTCGCGGATTGAACGATTCCAGTGGCCGTTGGGTCTGGGAATCGTGCTGCTGTTGGTTGAACTGTTGTTGCCTGGGGCGTCGAAAGCCGCGGGGCGTCTGCCTCAAGGTTCGGTGATTCAAGCCGGTGCCGTGGCCGCACTGGTCCTCGTGCTGCTGGCGGGGCTTCCCCAGGCCTATGCGGCCTCCGATGAAGCCTTGGATCGCTACCGCAAGGGCGAGTTTGAGGCTTCTCGTCAGGAATACGAACGGCTGGCTCGAGAGAAACCCGACGATTTCCGTCTGCGCTTCAATGCGGGGGCGGCTGCCTACCGCATGGACGATTTCGACGGTGCGGCCGGATTGTTCGAACAAGTGCTGCGATCTCCGGATTTGGGACTGCAGCAGCAGGGTTGGTATAATTTGGGCAACGCCCGCTATCGTGCGGGAGAAGCCGAGCAGGATCCGGACAAGAAACGCGAGCAGTGGCAGCAAGCCCTGTCGAGCTACACCGCGGCCCTGAAACTCAATCCCGGGGATCCCTCCGCCCAGGCCAATTATCAGGCCGTGAAGCAGGCCATCGAGACCATGCCCACCCCGCCTCCCCAGCAGGGTGGTGGTCAGCAGAAGGATTCCAAAAAAGATCAGAAGCAGGACAAACAAGATCAGAAACAGGACTCCAAGGATTCCAAGGACGGCTCCGAGTCTGATTCCGAGGATTCTCAGTCTGGACAGAAAGACGCACAGAAGAACGGCAAGGATTCCCAGAAGTCCCAGAATCCATCGGAAGGAGACTCATCAAAGCAGCAGCAGTCATCGCAAGGTCCAAAGGATGGCAAGAAGGAGGAGAAAGAAGGCGGGAAGGGAGAGAAATCCGACAAACAAGACGGCGCTCAATCCCAAGGCCAATCCGGTGAGCAGCAGGGCAAAAAACCGGGAGAGGGGCGTCAGGGCAAGCCTTCAGCGGCCGGAGCCAAGCCGGGCCAAGAATCGGGCGATCGTCGCGGAGAAGGTGCGGCCGGAGCCGAGGCGGGTGAACCGGACAAAGATGCCCGACAAGGTGAATTGATGACGATCCGCGAGGCGGAAAAAGTGCTCGATGGGCAGAAGGGGGCCGAGAAGGCCCTGATTTTCCGGCGTCGTGGATCGCCTGAAATCGGCGAGGGTGCGGGCAAATCGGCAAGGAGGAAGGCCTGGTGAACGCTGGCTTCTGGTTTCGATGTTTGGGTGTCGGTGCGCTGCTCCTGTTCAGGCTGGCGGCGGCGTCGGTGACGGCGTCGTTGGACCGGGCCATTGTCGAGTCTGGGGAAACCGTGCGCTTCAACGTCATTTTGGAAGGCGAGCAACCCACCGAGGTTCCCAAACTCCCGAACCTGCCCATGGTTCAATCGATCCAGTACTTGGGGCCTCGCCAGATGACTCAAATCATCAACGGCGTGTCGTCGTATCAGGTGACCTTCCAGTTCCAGTTGCAGACACGGGGTCAGGGCGAACTGACCATCCCTCCGGTGACGGTGACCACCCGCGGCGGGGCTTTCCAAACGCCTGCGGTGAGTTGCCGGATCATTCCGAAGGAAGCCAAGACGGATCGGGTTTCGTTGAAGATCGTGACGCCGCGGGACGAGTGCTTTGTCGGTGAAACGCTGCCCTACGACTTGCAGCTTTATTCGTCGGTGAACCTCAACCAGATCGCTCCGCCAAAGATGAGCTTCGATGGGTTTGTCACGGGCCAGGAGATGCCGCCGTCCAATACCCAAACCGTGAGAGACGGCCAGGCCTTCATTGTCTTGAGTTACCGGCACACGGCTACACCGATCAAAGAAGGGGTTCTGTCGCTCGGGCCGGCCACGCAGGAGTATGTGCTGGAGGTCAATCGCGGTCGGCGTTCGCGCAGTTTGCTGGATGACTTCTTCGGAGGCGGCGCCGAACTGGAACGAGGCACGGCTGAGGCCCCGGCGCGGAAGATCCGGGTGAAGCCCCTGCCTAGCGAGGGACGTCCGGCGGGGTTTTCAGGCGCGATCGGCCGGTTCTCGGTGAAGACGACCGTCTCGCGCACCAATCTTGCCGCTGGCGAAGCCATCACGGTGAAGTGGTCGGTGTATGGGCGCGGCAGTTTCAACTCGGTGCCGTCGCCCCAATTGACAGCCTTGGAAGGCGTGAAGACTTACGCTGGCACCAATGGTTTCGCCTCGGAAGATCCGCTGGGGCTGTCCGGTACCAAGACCTTCGAGTCGACGGTCATAATGGAGTCTCCTTCCATCAAGGCCCTGACCTTTGAGCCTTATTCGTTCTTCGATCCAGAGATCGGGCGCTATTCCACAGTCGCGCTCCGGCCGATCGCGGTGACTGTCCGGCCTGAGGCGGGGGCGAGCGCTCCAGCTTCGACTAAGCCCGTGGTCGCTGCGGCGCCGACCGCCCGAGTGGCGGATCATCGGGAGGAGTTGATGTCGCTTTCCATCCGCGGCGGCCGCCGGGTTCCGGCGGAGCTTCCCTGGGGCCGGCAGCCGATTTGGTTGGTGGTCATCGTGTTGCCGTTGATCGGGCTGGGATCGCTCGAGGGATGGCGTCGCTGGCGCGAAGTGCGTCAACGCCGCCTTCAACCCACGCGGGCTTCCCAGATGAGGGAATCGATCCTCAGTCACCAAGCTGCCATGCGTGCCGCAGCACAGGCCTCCCAGTCCGGAGAGTTCTTTGCCGCCTTGGACGTGTTGTTGCGTCTGCAGTGTGCGGTGATTCTGGGTTTGCCCTCCGGCGATGCGGTCACGGCGCAAGTCGTGGAATCGGGCTTGGTTCCCAAGGGGCTTGATTTGGATTCGGCTGAGGCTTTGCGACGACTTTTTGCGGCCGTGGATGCCGCCAAGTTTGCACCCGCCGCCGAGTCGGCCGAATTGTCCCAGTTGAGGGAATCAGCCGACGCGGTCGTGAAGGCCATCCAAGTCTTGGAAGGAGGTCGGCGATGAATGGGATCGATCGATGGGTCTGGAGGTGTTTGTCGGGAGTGGGACGACTGTGGGTGATGCTGCTCATGGGTTCGACCTGGGCGGCCTCCGATTTTGATCAGGCGCGCAAAGCCTACGAACAGGGTAACCCCACTGAAGCCGTCGCCGGGTTTGAACGCGCACTCAGCGGGGCGCCCGGTGGCGTTGGTGTGCTCTACAATCTGGGCAATGCACGGTTTCGACAGGGAGAGATGGGGCGGGCCTTGGCAGCTTGGCGGCAGGCGGAATGGATTACTCCGAGGGATCCCGCCTTGCGCCACAATCTGGACTTGATACGCCGTCGATTGAGCCAGGCCGAGCTTCCGTTCTGGAAGCAATGGCTGATGTTGTTGACCCTCGATGAATGGGCAACTGTTGCGGGCGTCCTGGTCTGGGTTTGGTCCGGTTGGCAAATCTTCATCCGCATCAAGCCCCGGTTGGCGGACTCCGGTTCCGGTGTCCGATGGCTTCTGGGTTCCGTCGCCGTTGTGGCTTTTTTGGGATGGGTCACCGCGTGGATTCTCATGCAACAAGGCCCCAACGCAGCCATTGCGGGCAAGGAAGTGCCGGCTCGGTTTGGGCCCTTGGAGGAATCGGATATCGCCGTGAATTTCGCCGATGGCACCGAGGTTCGGGTGGAGCAATACCGCAATGGATGGGTCCGGGTGAGCGATGCCGAAGGGCGGGGCGGTTGGATTCCGGGACTCCAGGTCGCCCGGTACCACCCGCGCATTCCGTGATTTCCGGAGTGCTGGACCGAGGCGGTGCATGTCGTCGGTCGGCGCTTTTTTTTGACGGTATTTGGGACCAGAGCTTGAACGCTTTCGTGGCTTCGGGTTGATTGAGACATGCACATCAACCGACCGCGTTCATTCTCGTGGCGTTCTCTGGTGGCCGTATTGGCCCTCGCCTCTTCCCCCATCCACGCCGACACCTCCTGGATCTGGGCCGACGGCCCCGACAGCAAGTCCGCGGCGAACCTCCGCAAATCCTTCGAAGTGGCCGGTCCGCTTAAGGAAGCCGTGCTCGTGATCACCTGCGACAATGGCGCAAAGGTGTATTTGGATGGCGAGTTGGTGGTGACTAACCCGGACTGGAACGAGCCCTCCAAGGTCAACCTGACCCGCAAGCTGAAAGCAGGCCGTCATGAACTCCGGGCCGAGTGCAAGAACGAGGGGGATGTTGCCGGCTTCGTGGCCCGCCTGACCCTCAAGGACAACGACGGCAAGCAGACCGTCATCGAGAGCGACAAATCCTGGGAGGCCTCGGTGACCGGCAAGTCCGATTGGAAGCCGGCTAAGGTGCTCGCCAAGTACGGGGGTGAACCTTGGGGCGATGCCTTGGCGGGAGCTGCGGCTCCGGGCAAGCCGGCTGCGGCGCCGGTGATCACGCCGGACGCCATTCAGGTTCTGCCCGGATTCCGGGCTGAGTTGGTTTACGCGGTGCCCAAATCCCAACAAGGATCTTGGGTGAGCATGACCGTGGATCCGAAGGGCCGTTTGGTGGCCTGCGATCAGGGCGGCGGACTGTACCGCCTGACCTTGGCGGCTCCGGGTTCCTCCGCTCCGGCGACCATCGAGAAGCTCAAGAACGCCGTCGGCGGTGCGCACGGTTTGTTGCACGCCTTCGGCAGCTTGTACGTGATGGTCAACGAGCAGGGCGGTCGCCAGGGACTTTGGCGTTTGCGCGACACCGATGGTGATGACCAGTACGACGAGGAGAAGATGCTCCGTCGCATCGACGGCGGTGGTGAGCACGGTCCGCACGGCATTGTCCTGTCGCCCGATGGCAAATCCCTCTACGTCGCCTGTGGCAACCACACCAAGCTGCCCGAGCACATGGAATTGTCCCGTGCGGCACGAGCTTGGGATGAAGATCAGGTCGTCACCCGCCTTTGGGATGCCAATGGCCATGCCCGCGGCATCCTCGCGCCGGGCGGCTACATCTGCAAAACCGACCCCGACGGCAAATCCTTTGAGCTGATCAGCTACGGATACCGCAACGAGTACGACATCGCCTTCAACGCCGTGGGTGATTTGTTCACCTACGACTCCGATATGGAGTGGGATGCCGGTAGCCCGTGGTACCGCCCCACACGCGTCTCGATGGCCACCAGTGGCAGCGACATGGGTTGGCGTTCCGGTGCCGGCAAGTGGCCCACTTACTATCCCGATAGCCTGCCAGCGCTCGTCGACATCGGCCCTGGTTCGCCCACCGGTGTGACGTCCGGGCAGGGCGCCAAGTTCCCGGCGCGCTACCAGAATGCCATCTTCGCCAACGACTGGACCTACGGCACCATGTACGCCATCCACCTCACCCCGGAGGGCGCAGGCTACAAGGCCGTGAAGGAAGAATTCGTCAGCGGCCGTCCGCTGCCGCTCACCGATGTGGTGATTCATCCCAAGGATGGCGCGATGTACTTTGCCATTGGCGGTCGTGGCACCGAGTCGGCCGTTTATCGGGTGACTTATGTGGGCAAGGACAGCACCGCTCCGGCCCCGGCTCCGAAACTGAGTGCTGCGGCCAAGCTGCGTCGTGAATTGGAACAACTTCACCTCGAAGGCACGGGCTCCGAAGCCGTTGCCAAGGCGTGGAAGAGCCTCGGACACGAGGACCGCTTTGTCCGCTACGCCGCCCGCGTCGCCATCGAGCGTCGCCCGGTGTCCGAATGGGCTGACCGCGTCCTGACCGAGACCCGTCTTTGGGCTTCGATCGAGGGCGCTGTGGCTCTGGCCCGCATGGGCAAGCCCGAGCACCGCGACCGGTTGCTGGCCTTCCTCAACAAGCTCGATTTGAGCAAGCTGGATGAACCGGCCAAGTTGGCCGTGGTCCGTGCCTATCAGTTGACGCTGATTCGTCAGGGCAACCCCGAGGGCGATGCCTATCAGGCCACTCACAAGCGTCTGGATGCCCTGTATCCGTCCGGCAGTCGCTCTCTCAACCGCGAACTCGTAGGAGCCTTGGTGCGATTGGGTTCACCGACGGTCGTGGCCAAGAGCGTGCCCCTGATGCTCACCGCCAACGACTCCGACCTGCGCTACGCCAGCGATGCCCTGTTGGATCGCAATCGCGGATATGCCAGCGCTTTTGCGCAAGCGGCCACCAGCCGTCCGAACCAGGAGCAAATCGCCTACGCCTACTTGTTGCGCGAGGCCAAGGTGGGATGGACTCCGGCTCTCCGGAAGTCGTTCTTCAGCTGGTTCCCGCGCACCGCACCGTGGCAGGGTGGCAATAGCTTCCGTGGCTTCATCGAGAACATCCGCAAGGATGCCTTGTCCACCGTTGCCGATGCTTCGGAGCGGAAGTCTTACGAGGAGCTCTCCACCCGTCGGGCGAGTGGGGGTGATCCCACCTATGCCGCGCCGAAAGGACCCGGCAAGGCCTACACCGTGGAGCAGGGGTTGGCTCTGGCTTCGGGTGGCATCAAGGGTCGCAGCTTTGAGAACGGCAAGGCCATGTACAACTCGGTCGGTTGCGCCGCCTGCCACCGCTTCGACGGTGCCGGTGGTGGCGTGGGTCCCGATTTGTCGGGTGTCGCCTCCCGCTACACCTTGCGGGACTTGCTCGAGAACATCGTCGAGCCCTCGAAGGTCATTTCCGACCAGTACGGATCCGAAGAGGTTCAGTTGAATGACGGATCCTCGCTGGTGGGTCGTGCGTATGTCGAAAACGGCAAGCTCGTGGTGACCGCCGATCCTCGTAATCCGGAGGAGTTCACCGCGGTGGCACTCAATCAGGTCAAGAGCCGCAAGCCTTACCCGGTGTCTCTGATGCCGGCAGGGATGATCAATCCGCTCAACCAGGATGAGTTGCTCGACCTGATCGCCTACCTGCAATCCGGCGGCAATCCCCAGAACAAGGCCTTCTCCAAGTAATTGGGCCCTGGGGAAATCCCCGCAAATTCAAAAGACGGGGGTGATGGCCAGGGCTGTCACCCCCGTTTTGGTTTTCAGGGACACTGCGATTTTGGCAAGGCATGGCCACAGATTCCCATCGCCTGCATTGAAGAGGACTCCACACTCGTCGTCGTGATCTCCATGGCTTCCATTCCGTGGCTTGGGCGTGCGCTGTGCATCGGACTGATGACCGGAGTCGGGTTGCGTGCCGTCGACATCGATTTCGCCCGGGACATCCAACCCATCCTTTCGGAGAACTGCTACCAATGCCACGGGCCCTCGACGACTGGTCGCAAGGGTGGGCTTCGGTTGGATCTTCAGGAAGGAGCCCTCGGTGCCGGCAAGAGTGGCAAGATGGCCATCGTGCCGGGCAAATCCGAACAAAGTGAAATCATTCGTCGCCTCGGCAGCAGCGACGCGGACGAGGTGATGCCGCCTCCGGACACGGGAAAGAAGCTGACGGCCGATCAGGTGCGTCTGCTCAAACGCTGGATCAACGAAGGTGGGCGGTGGGGAAAGCATTGGTCCTTTGTTCCACCGGCGCTACCGCCTGTTCCCAAACCCAAAAACTGGAAGAGCGGCAATCCGATCGACGCCTTCGTTCTGGCTCAACTGGGTGCCGGAAAACGATTGGCGCCGCCGGCTGAGCCGGGGCGTCTCATGCGTCGACTGTCCCTGGATCTGACGGGTCTGCCTCCGACTCCTCAGGAAATTGTAGCCTACGAGGGCCGACCCACCGCCGAACACTATCTTCAGGAGGTGGATCGATTGATGGGTTCCCCGCGATACGGCGAGCGCATGGCCAGCGAGTGGCTTGATTTGGCCCGGTTCGCAGACACCCATGGGTTCCAGTCCGATCGGTACCGTCCGGTATGGCCGTGGCGGGATTGGGTGATTGGTGCGTTCAACCGGCACCTGCCGTTCGATCGATTCGTGCAGTGGCAGTTGGCGGGAGATCTCCTGCCCAACCCCACTCAAGAGCAGCGCTTGGCGACCACTTTCAATCGACTGCACCTCCAAAACGAAGAGGGCGGCATTGTCGAAGAGGAGTATCGCGTGGCCTACAATGTCGATCGCGTGAACACCTTCGGCACGGCCTTTTTGGGCATGACCTTCGAGTGTTCCCGCTGCCATGACCACAAGTACGACCCCATCTCCCAGAAGGAGTACTACCAACTCTTCGCTTTCTTTCAGAACATCGACGAGTCGGGGCAGAGCGTTTATTTCGGAGACATCATGCCGGTGCCGACCCTGCTTCTGAGCACGCCGGAGCAGGACGCCAAGCTCAAGGATCTCCAGGCGCGACTGAAAACCCAGGAGGCTCGGCTTCGGGAGGTGGGTGCAGCCGGGAAGTCGGCCTTTGAAGACTGGCGCTCCAAGGCATCGGTGAAGGTTCCCGCAGTCACGGGAGCCGTGGCGCATTTCTCCTTCGATTCGATCGTTTCCAATGCGTTCCCGAGTTCGGTGGGCAACCACAAGGCGCAGCCTTTCGAGGGCCCCCAATCGGTTCCGGGCCGGTTGGGACAAGCCTTGTCGCTCAGTGGTGAAAATGGCGTTTCAATGCCGGGCATCGGGCACTTTTCCCGGGCCGATCCGTTTTCCTTCAGCTTGTGGATCCGTCCGGCCATGCATGTGCCCCGACAAACCGTGATCCATCACAGCTCGGCCTGGATGGATGCCGGCAGTCGTGGGTATGAGATCTTGCTCGAAGACGGGCAGATCGCCGTGGGGTTGCATCACATGTGGCCCGGCAACGCCTTGAAGGTGAAGACCCGACAGAAGGCCCCGATCGGGGGTTGGACTCACGTGTGCTTCGCCTACGACGGCTCCAGTCGGGCTGCGGGTTTGGAGGTGTATCTGGATGGTCGGAAGGCTGAAGTCGAAGTGATCCGGGATCACCTTTGGAAAGACATCACTTATGGGCAGCCGAACCTGACCATCGGTCAGCGCATGCGGGATTTTGGTTTCAAGGAAGGACAGGTGGACGAGGTTCAGGTCTTCGATCGGACGCTGTCTCCGCTGGAAGCGGCGGTACTGGCGGGTCGTGAAGTGCCCTCCGATGAAGCCTCCCATTTCCGTCACTTCCTGCTCACCCAGCACCAACCCCATCGCGAAGCGGCGGAGGCGCTTTTGAAAGCCCGTCGGGAGGAGAACGCTCTGGTGACCTCGATTCCGGACATCATGGTCATGGAGGAGATGTCGACCCCGAAGCCGGCCCATGTCCTGCGGCGCGGTGCCTACGACCAACTCGGGGAAGCGGTGACCATGGAAACCCCGGCTGCGATCGGGCGGCTTCCGGCCGGCGCCCCACGCAATCGCTTGGGTCTGTCCCAATGGCTGCTCGATCCCTCCCATCCGCTGATGGGGCGCGTCACGGTCAATCGGGTTTGGCAGCAGTTCTTCGGCAAAGGTCTGGTGGAGACTTCCGACAACTTTGGTCTTCAGGGCGCTTCTCCAACCCATCGGGAGTTGCTGGATTGGTTGGCTGTGACCTTTGTGCGGGGTGACGAGTCGCTGGGGATCCGGCCATGGAATCTTCAGGATCTCCAACGCCTGATCGTCACCTCCGATACCTATCGCCAGACTTCGAATGTGAAGCCGAAGGAATGGTCGACCGATCCCGACAATCGGATGCTGGCCCGGGGTCCGGCGCGGCGGCTTTCCGCGGAGATGCTGCGGGATCAGGCGCTGATGGTCAGCGGGTTGATGGTGGACAAGATCGGTGGGCCGAGTGTGAAGCCGTACCATCCCGATGGATTGTGGGAGATGACCATGGGCGGCGGGCACTACCAGGTGGGCAAGGGCGACGATTTGTATCGGCGCAGCCTTTACACCTACTGGAAGCGTACCGTGCCGCCTCCCTCCATGATGACGCTCGACGCGGCTGATCGCAGCTACTGCGTCGTGCGTCGGCAGGCCACCAGCACGCCACTGCAGGCCTTGGTTCTCTTGAATGATCCTCAGATGGTTGAAGCCTCCCGCCATGTGGCCGGGCGGATGCTCCGCGAAGGGGGCGTGGGGTCGGAGCAGCGGGTCCGGTATGCCTTTGCGTTGGTGACCGGTCGCAGGCCCTCGAAGGATGAGGTGTCGGTGATGATGCGCCTGCTCGACGAGCAGGTGGCTCATTTCCAGAAAGACATCGCTGCGGCCGAACGTCTCCTGAAAGTGGGCGAAAAACCCGTGCTGGGAGAGCATTCGCCGGCCCAGTTGGCGGCGGCGACCGTCTTGGCTCAGCTGCTCTTCAACCATGATGAAGCCGTTATGCGCCGATGAAGGCTCGGAAACACAACTCCCACCGTTCTGAACTCCAATCACCATGAACTGCTCTCAAGTTGATTTCCGCATGAACCGCCGCGATTTCTTCGGTCGCTTTGGTCTGGGCCTGGGAGGAGCGGCCCTTGGCGGCTTGATGGCTGGCGAAGCCCGATCCGGAGCGGTTGGCCCTTTTTCTGGCATCTTGCCGGCCGGGCACATGGCGCCCAAGGCCAAGCGGGTGATCTACCTCTTCATGAGCGGCGGTCCGTCGCAGTTGGAGACCTTCGACTACAAGCCCGAGTTGGTGAAGCGGACCGGAGAGGATCTTCCGGCCAGTGTGCGCATGGGGCAGCGACTGACCGGGATGTCGGCCCAGCAGGCGACGCTGCCGATGGCGGGGTCGGTCTTCAAATTTGCCCGTCACGGCCAGGCGGGGACTTGGATCAGCGAGTTGTTGCCCTGGACGGCCAAGGTCGCCGACGACTTGTGCGTCATCCGTTCGCTGCACACCGAGGCCATCAACCATGATCCAGCCATCACCTTCTTTCAGACCGGGTCCCAGATCGCAGGTCGGCCGAGTTTCGGTTCCTGGCTCAGCTACGGGTTGGGTTCGGCCAATCAGAATCTCCCGGCCTTTGTGGTTCTGATTTCCAAGGACCGCATCGACCAACCGTTGTACTCGCGCCTTTGGGGTAATGGATTTTTGCCGAGCCAGCATCAGGGCGTGTTGTTCCGATCGGGGAAGGATCCGGTGCTGTACCTCCAAAATCCCGACGGGGTCTCTGGAGAAAGCCGGCGTCGGTTGCTCGACCGTTGGGCCGAGATGGAGCATTTGCAGTTCCGGGACTTGGGCGATCCGGAGATCAATGCCCGGGTGGCCCAGTACGAAATGGCCTTTCGTATGCAGACCAGCGTGCCCGACGTGATGAACTTGTCGGGCGAGCCGGAGAGTGTCTTCGAACTCTACGGGCCGGAGGCTAAGAACCCGGGAACCTTCGCGGCGAACTGCTTGTTGGCGAGGCGTCTGGCCGAGCGCGATGTGAGGTTCATCCAGCTTTATCATCCGGGCTGGGATCAGCATGGAGGCCTGCCCGGTGGCATCCGGCGGCAGTGCGGCGACGTCGATCGCGCTTCCTATGCGCTGATCACCGATCTCAAGCAGCGCGGCATGCTGGATGACACTCTGGTGATCTGGGGCGGCGAGTTCGGGCGAACCAACTATTCGCAAGGCAAGCTCACGGCCACCGACTACGGGCGGGATCATCACCCCCGGTGTTTCTCGGTATGGATGGCGGGCGGTGGCATCCGCGGCGGCATGAGTTACGGCCAGACCGATGATTTCGGCTACAACGTCGCCGAGAACCCGGTGCATGTGCACGACCTCCAGGCCACGGTGCTCCATCAATTGGGCATCCATCACGAGCGGTTGACCTTCCGTTTTCAGGGGCGCGACTACCGTCTCACCGACGTGCATGGCAATGTGATCCAACCGATCGTGAGCTGAGATGGGTGAGGCGGAGTGACTGAACCCGTCGGAGCGAGTTGGTTGGATTTCCAACGGGGCTGGCATGGGTCGGCGTGGGCTGTCTCGCCGTAGCCGGAACGATTCAATGGGATCGGTCGTGCTGGCTGCGCCTTCTTCCGCAAGAGCTTCGTTGTTCGCTCGTTACGGGCCTTCCATCGGCCCGCGCCTCGCTCGCGCCTCGTCTTGCGAAAGAATCCGCGACGCCATCCCTTTCCTCCCAACTGAATCGTTCCGGCTGAGCAACGTCGATCATCCGCTTAGGCCCCCCGCGACTGCGTCCCGTGTGCCGATGCCGCAATCGCAGCAACAGTTCTTCGGCTACCTTCCAGTTCATCCTCTACCGACAACCCAAGCCCATGGGGTGTCAAAAGTTTTGAGGCAACAGGTCCTCAGCAAAAAGGCGGAAAACGGCTTGCCTGAGAGGGGGTTTCGACCGATGAAGAGGGCGGCTTTTTGATCTTTAAAGTTTTCCCTGCCCGGTGCGTGTATCGAGACAGTGTCCCTCGACCTAATTCCTAATACGGGAGCATCAAAGCGGTTTTAAGTGCGACAAAGCCATGCCTCCTTTATAGGAAGGCGGCGAAGCACCCGCTGCTCCCACCTGGTTCCTTCGGTAAGAAGGGGCCCGTCTCCAACGGCCATGGTGGGGTTTTTTTCAGGCGGTGATGTGAGCATAGATTCCTCAGGGACATCGGCTTGCATCACCGCCATTTTTATTTCGACGGCACAGGTATGGCACCTTCGGGGCAGTTACGGGCGTTTCAGGGTGAAGGTGCCGCTGTCGAATCGGCTATCGTAGAATGCGTTGAAATCATACGGCTGAATGGCTCCCGACGTTTTGATTTTCACACCGAAGACTCGTTTGGAGCCTGTGAACCGGAATGTGTCGCCCTCTCGAGAGCCCTGAATGGGGGTTTGGAAGGTGCCGGAGCGTTTGCCCCATCCTGCGTAAAAATAGGCAGAGAAGTCGTTGGATCCTTTGGCGATCAGAACGGCTTGCAGCGGGCCACCGTGGGCGTTGTTCGTGTTCTGCCAGGTGCCGATCCAGCGTCCGGATACCCCGTCAGCGCTGGTCGATGGAGCGGCGTTCCATCGGGATTCAAAGGAGCTGCATCCGCACAGAGCGAGAGCCAGAGCCAGCACCGTTCCCAAAGACCAAGATTTCATGACGCAATACAATCGCCGCCGCCCGTCGGATGACAAGCGGCGGCGATGATTTCCCGGATCTTTAGGGACGCCCTGAGTTGTGTCCCGGATGTTTCGCCGGAACGGATGCACTGAGTTGGGTGGGGATCCGTCGCTGGTTAGAGAGGGGGATCTTGGGTGTCGTCGGTTATCTCACTCGAGCCAACAACCAGCCTTGGAGTTCGGCGATCGGAATGCGTTCCTGTTTGCCGTCATCGCGATGGCGCACGGTCACCGTGTTGAGGAGCTCAGGCTTTTCGCCCAGTGTGTCGAAGTCGATGGTGACGCAGAAGGGGGTTCCGGCTTCGTCCTGGCGGGCGTAGCGGCGACCAATTGCACCTGCGTCGTCGTAGAAGCACATCATCTGTCCTCGAAGTGTCTGGAACACCTCGCGGGCCTTGGCCACCAACTCGGGTTTGTTCTTCAGGAGAGGAAAAATCCCCACCTTCACCGGCGCCACCCGGGGGTGGAATTTCATGACCGTGCGGGTTTCGCTCTTACCCTTGTCGTCAGTGGAGGTCGTTTCCTGGAAGGCATTGGAAATCAGCGCGAGGATGAGTCGATCGACGCCCGCGGAGGGTTCGATCACATGGGGTATATACTGACCCTTGCCGAGACCCTCGGCGTCTTCCTTGGCATCCAGTTCGGCTTTTTCCTGAGGCACACCGGACTTCGTCAGGTACTTCAGGCGGGCGGCGAAATAACGTCCCGCCAGTTCGGATTGTTTCTCGGGAGGCAACTTGCCCCAAGCCGTGCGCAGTTCCTCATCGAACACCCCCATCAACTTGCCGGAGTGCCGTTCGTGTTGGCTCAAGTCGAAGTCGCTTCGGGCCGCGATCCCCTCCAACTCATCGCCCTTCACCTCACCGGATTCATCGCGTTTGCTG
>Ga0255100_1000068_pt1 | contig 47873 bp, 41 predicted proteins | sample Colum_Colum_RepB_2_FD_188449 | JGI IMG/M metagenome (GOLD analysis project Ga0255100, IMG submission 188449) | Freshwater microbial communities from Columbia River, Oregon, United States - Colum_Colum_RepB_8d | ecosystem: Environmental > Aquatic > Freshwater > River | place: USA: Oregon...
CTCTCCTTCCATCCATGAGCATTGAACTACGCCAGGTGTCCAAACGCTTCGGCGGCGTGAGCGCCGTTGAAGACGTCTCATTGACCGTTGCCGATGGCGAACTCGTCGCCCTCCTCGGTCCGAGCGGTGGCGGCAAGACCACCGTGCTGCGGATGATCGCCGGTTTGGAGGTACCCACCTCTGGCGACCTGTTGGTCCGTGGTGTGCGCGTCAATGATGTGCCGGTCCAGAAGCGCAACATCGGATTCGTTTTCCAGAGCTATGCGCTCTTCAAGACGATGAGCGTGTTCGACAACATCGCCTTCGGCCTCAAGATCCGGAAGACCCCGCTGGCGGAGATTGAAGCCCGCGTGGCAGAACTCCTGAAACTCTTTGGACTCGACGGACTCGGACGCCGCCTGCCTCACCAATTGTCTGGTGGCCAGCGACAACGCGTGGCCATCGCCCGAGCTCTGGCTCCCCGCCCCTCGGTGCTGTTGCTCGATGAACCCTTCGGCGCCGTGGATGCCAAGATCCGCCAGGAACTGCGCGAATGGTTGGTCCGCCTGCACCGCGAGCTCCATGTGACCACCATTTTCGTCACGCACGATCAGGAGGAGGCCATGGAGGTCAGCAATCGGATCGTGATCTTCAGTCGGGGACGCTTGGAACAGGTTGGCACCCCGCGCGAAGTGTATGAGCAACCGAAGAATGAATTTGTGGCGCGCTTCATCGGAGTGCTGAACGTCCTGGAACTGACCGTCCAGAACGGGGCAGCCCGCCTCAACGAATTGAGTTTCCCGACCCATGGATTGCCCGAAGGGCAGACCCTGCGTATCGGTTTCCGCCCTTATGCGGTTCAAATTTCCAAGAACTTACAGGAGCACCCCCAACTGGCGGTCATCCGCCATGTGTATTTCCTGGGAGTCCAATTGAGACTCGAACTGGAAACCCCCTCCGGACTCATTCTCCGCACACGCATCGTCAAGGATGAGTTCATTCGGCAAGGCTTGGAGCAGGGATCGTCGGTGAGCTTCCAAATCCGGGAATATCGGGTGCTCTCCACCGGTGCAAAAACACTGTCTCCCGAGGTTGCCACCGTGCATTCGGCCGCCAACTTCGCTGAGGGGATCTGACTCCGATCCGGCTCCGCGCGAAAACTCTCCGCACCCAGATCGGTTCCTCCGCGCCCGATAAAGAATCCACAGAGTGTCCATACGGATGGCACCCGGGGTTGAGTCGCGTCTAAAAACCGTGTTGGCTATCGCCATGAAGCTCGGACGATTTTTCTCCGCCTCGCACCCGTTTCCCCGCGTTGGTCTCACGCTCGACGATACCGAGGTGCTCGATTTGTCGGGAGTCGGAGTCCAATCCCTCAGCCCACTGTTGGACGACCCCAATCTGGTGGCCCAACTCCAGCGATGGTCCTCGGGCCATATCCGACGCCTTCCCATCTCCGAAGTGTGTCTGGCGGCACCCATTGAACAACAGGAGGTCTGGGCCGCGGGTGTCACCTACTTGCGAAGCAAGGCGGCTCGCATGGAAGAATCGGACTTCAGCGCCACCGCCTATGATCGGGTTTACGATGCGGCCCGTCCGGAGATCTTCTTCAAATCGCAAGGCCCGAAGGCCATGGGCCCGGGCGCTCCGGTCGGCATTCGCAGCGATGCCCGTTGGAGCGTGCCCGAGCCCGAGTTGGTGCTGGTCTTCAACCGGCAAGGTCGCCGAGTCGGATTCACCATCGGCAACGACATGAGTTCACGGGACATCGAAGGCGAAAACCTGCTGTACCTGCCGCAGGCCAAAACCTATCGGGCCTCGTGTGCTCTAGGACCCTGGATCCGCGTCGGAGTCGAGGAAGCAGAAGCCCGATCCTGGGGCATCCGCCTGGAAATCCAGCGCGCGGGCGCCACGGTGTTTCAGGGATCGACTCAAGTCTCCCAAATCAAGCGATCCTTCGATGAACTCGGCGGATGGCTGCACCGCTGCCAGGACTTCCCCAATGGCAGCATGCTCCTGACGGGTACGGGCATCGTGCCTCCCAACGAATTCACCCTGTCTGCGGGAGACCGGGTGATCATCGAAATCGACGGCATAGGCCGTCTGGAAAACCCGGTCGCCGTGGTGTGAGCCGAGGGCCGGACGACCCCATAGCACCCATCGGCCTACAGCAGCTCGAGACACCGACGGAGTTCCGCATCGGTATTGTAATAATGGGGTGACAGGCGCACTACCGCCTGACCGCCCGGCAGGATTCGGTGCGAGGCAGTGACCCCGGCTGACTTGAGCTTCTGATAAAGCTCACGCATGTCGGTGCCCTCCCGATGAAAACTCGTGATACCGCCGGCGTTGTCGGCATGGGCATCGCCATGCAGCACGGTGTATCCCTTGGCAACCAGTTCTGGCACCAACCACAGTCGCTTGCGCGCCAACTCGGCCGCGATGGCGTCGATGCCCACCTCTTGGATCAATTCCAGAGCCGCCTTCAAACCGTGGAGCCCCAGGAAGTTGTGCGTTCCCGCCTCGTAGCGTCGGGCCCCTTCGTGGAAGACCAAGTCATCTTGGGTCAGGTAATCCGGGCACTGCAAATTGTGCCACCCATGAACCACGGGGCGAATTTGCGGCCGTGCCTCCTTGCGAACATAAAGAATCCCCGCCGCACACGGGCCCAACAACCACTTGTGGGCATCGGCCGCGAGAATATCCACGTTGGCGACGGAGGTAGGAAACGCTCCTAAGGTCTGAATCGCATCCAGACAAAAGAGGATCCCCTTGGAACGAAGCATCCGACCAATCGCATCCACATTGATGCGCCACCCAGTGAGGTAGTGTGCGCTGGCCAAAGCGACCAACCGAGTGTCTTCATCGACCTGGCCCTGCACATCCACCACACGAACCTTGCCCAGTTCGCGGATGTTCATCAGACGGACTTCCACCCCTCGATCGGCCAATGCCATCCACGGGTAGACGTTGGAGGGATAGCAGTCGTGATAGATGAGGACATTTTGACCTCGCTTGATTTGGAGCCCCGCCGCCACCTGACTCAACGCCAGCGAGGTAGGGCCTACCAGTGACACCTCGTCATGTTCTGCGCCGATCAGGCCTGCCGCCAAGCGCCTCACCTGTCCCACCACACCCGGAGCCAGAGCTTCCTCCTGATCATCACCCATGCAGGCTTGAGCATGGCTTCCGACGGCTTCAGCCACACGCCGCGGCAGCGGAGACACCCCGGCATGCGCCAGGAACGTTTGTTTCGCCGCGACCGGGAACTCCCGTTGCCGCAGTGTCTCGTCTTGCAGGATCTCGGATATCGTAAGGGGCATCAGATCAGTGGGATTTGGCTCGAACGCGAATATTGATGACTTCGACCGCAACGGAGAAAGCCATGGCAAAGTAGATATAGCCCTTGCTGATGTGCTGCTGAAAGCCCTCGGCCAGCAGCATGGTGCCGATGAGGATGAGGAAGGCCAGCGCCAGCACCTTGATGGTGGGGTACTTCTCGACGAAGGCACCGATCTGGTTGACGAAGAGCAACATCACCAACATGGCGAGAATCACCGCGGCGATCATGACCGGGATCTGGTTGGACATACCCACCGCAGTGATCACCGAATCGAGGGAGAAGACGATATCCAGCAACAGGATTTGAATGATGACCGAGGCAAAACTCGGAGCCTTCAAATTGGGTGTGGATTCCGAATGTCCCTCCACCTTCTCGTGAATTTCCTTGGTGCTTTTCCAGATGAGGAACAGTCCACCGACCGCCAGCACCAAATCCTTACCGGTATTGGGCAAGGGCAAGCCCATGATGGTGAAATCCCAAAGCCGATTGCTCAGGCTCATCACCCAACTCAAGGAACACAGCAGGAGGATCCGCGTGATGAGCGCCAAGGAGAGTCCCATCTTGCGGGCCTTGTCCCGTTGTTCCGGCGGCAATTTACCCGAAAGGATCGAGATGAAGATCAGGTTATCAATTCCCAGAACGATCTCGAGCATCGACAGGGTCGCCAGGCCGATCCACGCCTGCGGCGATTGAATCCATTCCATCCAATTCATTTTGGGGAGACTGGCTCAAACGGGCTCCGACGGCGAGTGGTGAAACGACCGCGCATTTCCAATCGTCGGGAACCAGCGGACCTGAGCTCGTTTCAACTCATTTCAAGTTTTAGGCGCCCACCCACCGCACGGCATGGCGCACCCAATCACTCATGTGCGCCAGATCCCGCTTGGCGTTCGGGTGAGCCCGGTGGACATCCACGGTCTTGAGGCTGATCCCCAGGTCAGCGGCCATCTCGCGCGGAGTCCGTCCCTGTCCGATTCGCTGAAACACCCCGGTTCGAGGCACGCCAACCCGGGGAGTCACGCGATCAACTCCGATCAAGCAGGTTGAAGCCGGGTGCGGTATTCGGTCGGAGATTCGTGAAGGACCCGTTTAAAGACCCGATTGAAATGCGTCAGGGACTGGAACCCCACCTCGTAGGCGATCTCGCTCACGCGCAGGTTGGGATTCAGCAGTAGTTTCTTGGCCTTCTCGGTGCGCAAGCGGGATACGTACTCCGTGAATGACACACCCGTGTGACGTTTGAAGAGCTTGCAGAAATAAAACAGGCTGGTGTGGACCGAGGCTGCTACTTGTCCCAGTGACAAGTCCTCTCGGTGATGCTCTTCAATATAGCGCTTGGCCCGGGAGATGATCGGCGGCTCAGCACTGGCCTGTTGGACGGCGATCTGATTGCTCTGGATGGCCAAGTGATCCGCGAAGACACCCAAGAGTGTGGCCACCGATTCCATCTTCTGACGGGTCATCACCGGCGCAGAGAAATAAGCCTCTCGGGCCCGAGGAGTATTGATATCCACCCCCATGCGGTTCGCCTCCTCGACCGCCTGCCGAAATCGGGTGGGGGTGGGTTTGTTGAGGAGAACTTGTCCGGTCTGAAGATACCCAATGGTTTGACTACCCAACCGGATGGGAACAGCTGTCTCGCTGAGACCGTACCCACAGCAAACGGTGGCATGGGATTGGATCGCCGACTGGGACAATCGATCTTGCATCTGCGAACACGCCGCACAGCTGCGACTCTTTTCCGCGGTCCTGGCACAAAACGGGTTTTCACCTGTTTTGCCATGCAGCGGCAGTTGGCAAGTCACCGTGGGCCGCAAGGCCAAGGGCAATCCGGTCGCAGCGGTGAAGGCCCGTCGGTATCCTTGGTACAATGGGGAATGCTCCAGTGCGTCGATCAATTCTCCGTCGCCATTCATAAGCTTTAACTTTTTTGTCGTCATCGACACCCGAATGGGTGCCAGGACCGAGTATCCACGAAGCGGACGAAGGGGATATTGGGTGAGGTGTTTCATCGCAGTCCGATGGATTTCCGTAGGCAGTATCAGTCCATTGCCTATCCCGAATCTTGATTGAAACCGCCGGTGGATCCCAACACGGCTGAGCAGGCGATCCGAACTCCGGACCACGCGATTAGACCGTAGGCGTGCCTCGGGTTCAGTAGTGAGTCGGTTTCATGCCGATTTTAAAGGATCCCAGACGCCTCGACTCCACGCCGACTTTCGTGGATTGGCTCTGGCAAGACTGCTCGCTCGCGACACGCAATACCCCGGGGTTTAGCAAGGCGTGCCTCTGTTTTTTGCTCGCTGCCACACGACATGAAAGAAGCCGATCCGACCGCTTCGCAAAATTGGCTACGCACCGAACAAGCAATGCGTGGCCCGAACGCATCCTCGCGTCGACGTTCCGATGTCAGGCTGTGATGCCCATGAAAAAGAAATCCCACGTCCAAAACCCTTCTTCGAGTGATGCGCAACCCCATCCATCCCGCCCGGTGGATTTCACTTTTTTGGATCCGAATGCCTCGGCGGTGTCGATCGCCGGCACCTTCAACGAATGGCATCCGTCTTCGACACCGATGATCCCCCTGGGGCACGGACGCTGGTCCAAGACTCTTGAACTGGAGCATGGGACTTATGAGTACCTCTTTGTGGTGGACGGCCGTTGGGTCGCCGATCCCGGGTCTGCAGTCACCGTCACCAACCCATTCGGCGGCATCAATTGCTGCGTCAGTGTTCGATAACCCCAAAAACCAACAAATACTGCCTTCCATGAAAAACCACTCGACCACAGCAACCCCGACCGAAACCACCACGACACGGCTTCTGGTGACCACTCCAGCCGGGCATCACGCCTTGAGTCCGTTACCCAAGGCCCAACCCAGCCGACTGCATCCGCGACACATCTTGGTTCCCACGGACTTTTCCGCCGCTTCTCGAAAGGCGATCGACTACGCAGACGGATTCGCCTCCACCTTCCAGTCGAAAGTCACCTTGCTCCACGTCATCGAACCCATGGTCCTGCCTCCAGAATATGGATACATTCCAGCCTACTCACCTGAGGATGAATCCAAGCAGATAGAATCCGTGCGGAGGCAATTGCTGGAAATGGCATCGGGTCTTGATTCTGCCCGCGACACCGAGGTGATCGTTCGGGTCGGCCGGCCGTGGCATGAGGTGATCAGCGCGGTCATTGAATTGGGCAATGATCTTCTGGTCGTCACCACCCACGGCCGGACGGGTTTCAAACACATGCTCATGGGCAGTGTTGCCGAGAAGATTGTCCGGCACGCCACCTGTCCGGTCTTGGTTGTGCGGCCTGAAGAGACTGATTTCATCGGTTGACCCACGACCACCGGTGACAGGGCACTCGATGAGTCGCTCCCGATTTGTGATTTCCTCCGAACCGCGGTCCGTCAGAATCTGGGGCACCATGTCCCCCTTGAAATTCCTGCTGGGCACCGCCCTCATGCTGGGAGTGCTCCAAGCAGAATCCACCACCGTACCGCTCTGGCCCTCGGGATCCGTCCCCGGATCTCGGGGAACCAACGACGTCGACATTCCGACGCTCACCACCTACCCCGCCGCCCGGACCTCACAAGCTCAACCGGCCATGGTAATCCTGCCTGGCGGAGGCTATGGCGGATTGGCCGGACATGAAGGGCGCGACTACGCCCAATTCCTCAACCGGGAGGGAGTTCATGGATTCGTCGTCAAGTATCGACTGGGAAGCCATGGGTACCGGCACCCCTCCATGCTTCAGGATGCCGCTCGGGCGATTCGGTGGGTCCGAGCCCACGCGGCTGAATGGGGCGTGGATCCCAACCGGATCGGCATCATGGGCAGCAGCGCCGGTGGTCACCTGGCCTCCACCCTTCTCACCCACCACGACGCCGGCAACAGCCAGGCCTCGGACCCGGTGGAGCGCGTCAGCAGCCGACCGGATTTGGGCGTCCTGTGCTATGCGGTCATTTCCATGGGACCTTTCAGCCATGCCGGTTCACGCCGCAATCTGCTCGGAGACAATCCGCCGGCGGATTTGATCGAGGACCTTTCCAACGAAAACCGGGTCAGCGCGACAACTCCACCGGTCTTCATCTGGTCGTTGCGGGATGACGGGGCGGTACCCATCGAGAACTCCATGGCCTTTGCCACGTCTTGCCGACGCCACAAGGTCCCCTTCGAATTGCACCTCTACGACGGAAAGCCGCATGGGATTGGACTGGGAGCCAAACCACCGGCCTTCGAAAATCCGCACGCTTGGACAGCCGACTTGTTGGCGTGGTTAAAGACCCAACACTGGCGCTGAATCCGGCAGAGACCGGGGGCTCCTTGAAACCGAGTCCGTCAAAGAATCGGGATCTGGGACCTATGCGGGAACCGGACCCGTGCTGGCCCGCGGCGTCAATTCGGCAGGCAGACGTGCGGATTCCGGATGCTCGCCATCGAGCAACTTCTGCATCAACTCCATCGCCACGGAACCCAGTCGCAGTTTCGGTTGTCGCACCGTCGTGAGGGGCACGCGGAAAAACTCGCTAACCAGAACATTGCCGAAGCCCGCGACGCTGAGGTCCTGAGGGATGCGAACGCCCTGATTGAGCAGGGCGTCGGCGGCTCCGATAGCCACCAAATCATTCGCCGCCTGAATCGCTGTGGCTCCGGGATTTTCCTGGATGAATTGCATGGCCGCGGCAGCCCCCTCTTCCACGGTGGATCCGGCATGGAAGATCAACCGGTCATCCAACGGAATGCCCGCATCGCGCAAACCGCGCCGGTATCCCTCGATGCGCTCTTGGGCCCACGGCGAATGGGTGGGTCCGGCCAAAAATGCGATGCGACGATGACCGAGCGATACCAAATGCTGAGTGACGGCACTGGAAGCCGCCAAATCATCGGTTTCCACATTCACGAATTGACTGCAAAAGGGAGCCCGATGCCCCAACAAGACCGTGGGGATGCCTTGCTTGAGCAGGTCATCATAAATCGGCGCTGATGATGCCATGCGATAGACCGGGGCGATGAACACACCATCCACCCGGCGAGACATCAAACGACGGATCACGGAATCCTCGCGATCCGTTTTACCCAGGGAATGAGCCAACAAGAGGTCGAACCCCCGCTCATAGGCCTGACTTTCCAGAGCTAGCAGCACACGGGAATAAACCGGATCGGTCGGCGCCGGAATCACCAGACCCAGGAGGCGTGTCTTACGATTTCTGAGTCCGCTGGCCGAGGCATCCGGAACGTACCCCATTTGCTGAGCCAAAGCCTGTACGCGGGACTTGGTGGCACTGGATAGATCCGGCTTGTCGCGCAGTGCCTTGGACACCGTCATCACCGAAACCCCAGCCACCGCAGCGATGTCCTTCAAACGTACCATAGGGCAATGATTCCTGATAAAGTAACGCCCCAACATCATCGCCGCTCGCAGGGCTTTGGTTTGGGCTCAACTCGCCCCGATGAAGTCCCATCTGGTCCATCGGATCAAGCCCAGTTGTTACAGATTGGCGGACTCGAACAAGGCAGTGCTGGTGTATTATTCCTGTTGATCCTGCAGATCAGCAGATTTATTCAAGATCATCCCCTGCTTGGACTGCCTATGAAAGCGCTACCAACCGAACCCACCCGTGTCGAAATCGATGGCCGCCACCTTCGTTGCCTATACTGCTCCCGCGAGCAGTTTCACCGCCGGCGCCTGCGTGTGGAAACCGCCAGCCCTGCCGGCATGCAACCCGAATGGCACGAAGCTGTCGCCAACCTCTTCCATTGCGCTCATTGCGGTTTCATTCATGGGTTTCTCGGTCACTGAACCGATTCGGTGAAGCGGACGGAGTGCATTCGCTCAACCGTGGCCGTCCGTTTCCAATCACCACCGTCTTCCGCCTCAACCCAAACCCTGTCACCGCTGGGGCGCCTTCCAGAATTACAACACCTGTGGTACCGACCCTTGACGCTATCCGGTGGCGGAACGATAAAACGCAGTACCGATGAGGGTTTCCAAACCAACAATCTCGAGTCATTTCCGCGCATGGGCGGCGGTGATGCTCTGGGTTTGGTTGGTGTCTCAATCGGTTTGCGTGGCCCACTGCCATGGTGTGTTCCAACGTTCCCCAGAGACAGACGCAGGGAAAACCCGTTCTTACCACGGTTGCTGCGCTCGATCGAAATCCCCGGAACGATTGAAGTCGAGCAAGCCTCAAAACGCTTCGAACCCATCCGACCAGGCCCCCTCGGATTCAGGCATGTCCTGTTCCAGCAGGGCCGTCATTCAGTGGTCCATCAGCCTCGAAATCCCGACACGGACTCCGGTCAGCCTTCCCTTTCCACCAACCGTTGATTGGGTCCTGTTCGGTCTGGATGCACTGCCAAGCCAATACCGGACGGCAGTTACCGAGGCACGCTGGGCTGACAAAGCTCTCCCGCGTTGGGATGCCGTTTTCGAACCGTCGGTGATTCTTGGATCCGGACTTCAAAGTCTGGCGCCTCCCTTCGAAGCCTAAGGCTTACCCGCGAATTCCGACCTGCCTTAGCGCAGGCCTTCGGATCAATCCCGGTGATCACCGGCCCGTTTCACGGGCCACCTTCTGCACCCAACCTCAGTGCCCCTCTTCATCCCAGGGTTCACTGGCGGTGATCGGTCAGTCCCGAAGGGCTCCGCCCTGTTTCTTGTTTCCAAGTACTCCCTGATTTTCCACATCCATGAATCGTCCCTCTAACCGTTTCAGACCCCGGTCTTGGACTGGCTGGCTTGCCACGGGTTTACTCACGGCCCTGCTCCAGCGCGCGGAAGTCGTGACACCTGCGGCTGTCCAACGGTTGGCCGGATCGGTCCGCGACCGACATCCAGGCCTGCAAGCGCTGGAAATGCGCGCCGGTGCCGCCCAGGCCCAAGCCGAGGGCACTCGACGTTGGGCCGACCCCACCCTTCGCGCCGGAGGGGTGGGATTCACCTCCCGTGGACCTCTGGTCTCAGAAGAAGGGGATATCGCCCTGGGAGTGACCCAAACGCTTCCCGTGTTCGGCAAGGAAGCCGCCGCCCGAGCGGTCGCTGAGGCCGAGTCCAAGACTGCCCGAGAAACGGCGGAGGCCCGATTCCAGATGCTCAAGCGGGACCTCATGGAACGCCTCCTGCAATCGGCCTTGCTGAATCGCACCCTGGAACTGGCCGAAGCCGATCGAGTCTGGTTGCAACGAATCCTCAACACTTTGGAAATCCGACAAGCTTCCGGAAAGGTTTCAGCCGCACAACTCCTCCAACTGCGCAACGAAGTCTCCCAGGCGGAAACCCGAATCCGTTTACAAAAAATCGACGCTAAGGATGCCGCCGCCCGCATCAATCGAATCCTGGGCCATTCCATGGATCACGCGATCGAGCAGTGGGAACTCCCTCCCAAAGCCGCTCCCGTCCTCTATCAACCCCAGTGGTCCCGCCACGCTTTAGCGGCCGAACCCCGACTTCGAGTGGCCCGAAAATCCAGCGACGAGGCCGGCGCTCGAATCGAAGCCACCCGTCGATCACAGAGACCCAACCTCTCTCTCGGACTGGATTCCCGCCAATACTCCGGAGATGGGGGGCTGAGAAACGGCGCAGCAACGCTTTCGCTGTCGCTCCCTTGGTTCAATGGAGATCGATACCGCAAGGACATCGCCCGAGATCGCCTTCGATTCGAAGCCGCACATCGCGAGGTGGCCGATTTGGAGGCGGAGGTCACCCTGGAAATCCACCACTGGGTCACCCGGATAGAAAGTGCGCGCATCCGTGCTGAACTCGCCGAGGAAACCCTCCTACCCCGTATCCAAGCCGCACTGGACACTTCGATGGCTTCCTTCAGCGCCGGCACCGCCGAACTGCGGGACACCCTGGATCTCCGGCGCCAATGGATCGAGGCCCAATCCAGCCAGGCCACCGCCGTCGCCGAACAATGGTCTGCCATCGCTGAACTCCTCCTCACCTGCGGCTGGACCAACCTCCCGCAATCCTCCCTGCCTGCCCCTTCGATTTCTTCCCCTGCCCCATGAACACCTCCCGACTCCTGATGTTGGCCGCCTTTGTGGCAGGCATCCTCACCGGTGCCGCACTCATTGGTTCCCGCACTCATTCTCACCCGACGGAGCCTGCGCAGAAGGCATCGAGTTCAGTCAGCCAACGGACCATCCGATTTTACCAATCGCCAATGCACCCGTGGATCCGATCGGACCAACCGGGTCGCTGCACGATCTGCGGCATGGAGCTCACCCCAGTTTACGAGGGTGAATCCGGCGTGGCGGCCGAAGGATCCACCGTGGTCCTGGGCACCAACGCCATCCAGTTGATCCACCTCGAAACCAGCGAGGTCACCGAAGCCCCCTTGGTGCGCAGCCTTCGCCTCTCGGGCACCATCGATGACAACGATATCCGCCACCGGGTGATCTCGGCCCCTGTGGCGGGCCGAATTGAGCACTTGTCGGTCAACACGCTGGGTCAGGAAATCCGGGCCGGCGACACCCTGTTGAAGATCTATTCCCCCAGTTTGCTCACCGCCGAGCGCGAATATGTGGCCTTGGCGAAGCAACCCCAATCAGCAGGAGCCAACTCATCGAACGATTGGGTTTCGATTCTTACGTCTGCCCGGCAGCGATTGCTTCAAATGGGGCTGAGCGCTTCTCAAATCGATGCGCTCCCCAACAAGCCGCCTGGAGCCATCACGAGCGAACTCCTGGCTCCGGCTGATGGAACGGTGGTGCTCAAGCAGGTGTACGAAGGCCAGTACGTCACCGAGGGAGAGCGACTTTTCGAAACGGCCGATTTTTCCACCATGTGGGTGCAACTCACCGCCTACGAATCTGATCGCCAATGGCTGAAGGTGGGTCAGCAGGCCCGCATGACAACACCGTCTTGGAACGGCGGCGTGATCACCGGTCGGGTGGATTTCATCGATCCCAATTTCGACCCCATGACTCGCAGCAGCCGGGTGCGGGTGGAAGTCCCCAACCCGTTGGTCGACACAGATCCAGGTCGACGCCGGCGACTGCTTCACCGTGTTACCGCAACGGCGGAGATCGATTGCCTGGAAACGGCTCGAACGGTGCCCCGCAGCGCAATCCTTTGGAACGGTCGAAAGCCAATGGTCTATCTCAGTCTGGGAGGTGGCGCTTATGAGCCCCGCCTCGTCAGCATCGGCCGCATTGGCGATCGTTTGGCTGAGGTCCTTGACGGATTGAAGGTGGGAGAACGCGTGGTGACTCAGGCGGCCTTCCTCATCGACGCACAATCCCAACTCCAAAGTGGGAATGACTCTGCACCACCCGAAACCGTTTCAAAAACGGCCTCCCAGACTCGTTTGCCTGCGGCGCCAGCACTGCAGGAATTCCTCCAACTCTCCGCGGAGATGGCTGAAGCGCTCGCCTCGGATCAACTCGAGGCCTTTCGGCAAGTCCTGATCCGATTCCCTGCGCGGCACGAGGCTCTGACCCTCTGGATCCAAGAGCCCGGACATGAACTTCCGGAGGCTCTCCTGAAATCCATCCACGCCCTGGGCACCTCCAAGAACCCCGCGGCTCAATCCAATCTGGGTGAGGCCCGGAAATGGTTCCTCGACCCATCCCGAGTCAGCGTGGAATTGGCACGCTGGACCCATCGCCAAGGATGGGATTCCGGCGTCCGAACCTTCGAATGTCCCATGGTGGATCGAGCCATTCCCTCAGCACCCAAGAGGGCCGGATGGCTGCAGAAGCGCTCCGAGGTCCGCAATCCGTTCTTCGGAGCCGAGATGCTCGACTGTGGCCTCGAACTCAAGGAGAAGCCGTGATTCGCAGACTCATCGAAGCCTCCCTCCGACAGCGCTTCCTGGTGCTCTGTGGCACGCTGCTCTTGGTCGCGCTGGGAGTGCGTGCCGTGTACCGGACCCCCGTCGACGCCATTCCTGACCTGAGTGAAAACCAAGTCACGGTCTTTGCCGATTGGGCCGGTCGCGGCGCCCAGGAAGTGGAGGACCAAATCACCTATCCACTGTCAGCCAACCTGCAAGGCCTAGCCGGGGTTCGCAGCGTTCGAGCGACCAGCATGACGGGCTTTTCACTCATCACTGTCTTGTTCGAAGACGCCATCGACAATTACTTCGCACGCACGCGGGTGCTGGAACGTTTGAACCAAATTGGCGGCACCCTGCCTTCGGGTATAGTGCCTCAACTGGGCCCGGATGCCTCCGGTCTGGGCTGGGTGTACCAGTACTACCTCGAGGTGGATCCATCCAAGGCTCCGGAAGGCGGATACGACCTCGGTCGACTGCGCAGCATCCAGGATTGGCTGATTCGCTACCCGCTGCAGTCGATTGCCGGTGTGGCCGAGGTCGCCTCCATCGGCGGATTTGTCCGACAATACCAGATCGAGGTGTCGCCTGCCAAACTGCGCGCCTTGGGCCTCCCACTGGGACGGGTTATTGAGGCTGTCGGCAAGGCCAACATCAATGTGGGAGGCAAGGTCATCGAAGAAAACGGCCGTGAGTTTGTCGTCCGTGGCGTCGGTCTGATTAAAAACATCGAGGACCTGGAACAGGTGGTCCTGTCCGAATCCAACAACGTACCGGTGCTGCTGCGCGAGGTGGCTCACATCCGCTTGGGCGGGGATTTCCGAAGGGGTACCCTGGATGTCGATGGGCAAGAACGAGTGGGAGGCGTCATCATCATGCGCACGGGCGAAAATGCCCGGGAAGTCATCCGACGAACGCGGGAACGCATCGCCCAACTCGAACCGAGCCTCCCGCCCGGAATTTCCATCCGGCCCTTCTACGATCGGAGCGATCTTATCGACCGCACCCTCGACACCCTCCGGCATGCGCTCTGGGAAGAGGTGATCCTGGTCACCCTCGCGCACATCCTCTTCCTCTGGCACTTCCGCAGCATCGTCATCGTCACTCTGCCCCTGCCGCTATCCATCCTCACGGCCTTCCTGCTCATGCAGCAGTTCGGCATCTCCTCCAACATCATGTCGCTGACCGGCATCGCCATCGCCATCGGTGTCTTGGTCGATGCCGCCATCGTGATGACCGAGAACGTGATCCGGCACGCTGAAGAGGCCGAAGAGTCCAAGAAACGGGCCGGCTTGGGAGAACGTCTCTCGCTGGCCGAAACCCTTCAGGTCACGCGAGACGCCTCCATTCAAGTGGGCCGTCCGGTCTTCTTCGCCATGGCCATCATCATCCTGGCCTTTGTGCCCGTCTTCGCATTGACCGGCCAGGAGGGCAAACTGTTCCACCCACTGGCCTTCACCAAGACCTTCGCCATGGTCGGCTCAACTTTCCTCGCCATGACCCTCGTCCCGGTTCTGTGTTCCTTTTTGGTGCGAGGCCCCTTCCACCGCGAGGCGGACCATTTCGTCATGCGATGGCTGCTGCGCTTCTACGATCCCGCGCTCTCTCTGGCCTTGATCTGGCGCAAGACGGTCCTCACCGCAGCCGCATCGATCCTCGCACTGGCTTTGGTTCTGGCCTTCGGATTGCCCCGTAGCTGGATCCTGCGACTCGAATCGGTGGGTTGGACCTCCGTGGCCCGACTCGGCCAGGGCATGGGCAGCGAATTCATGCCTCCGCTCAACGAAGGGAGTCTCCTCTTCATGCCAGTCCTCTTGCCCGGCACCTCGCTGACCCAGGTGAAGGAAATCATGAGCTGGCAAGATCGCGTCATCCGATCTCTCCCGGAAGTCCAGACCGTGGCAGGAAAACTAGGCCGCTTTGAAACGGCCACCGATCCGGCTCCCGTGGAGATGATCGAGACCACCATCACCCTCAAGCCCGAGTGGATTTCCACCAACCGTCTGTGGCTCGGACTGATTCCAATCCCGACGGTGATCCGCAATCCCGAGTGGCGAGCGGACGTGACAACCCGGGACCTCATCGCCGAATTGAGTCAAAGGCTCAGCGAAGTTCCGGGTTATGTGCCGGGGTTCCTTCAACCCATCGAGAACCGCATCCTCATGCTGAGCACCGGCATCCGCGCCCAGTTGGGAATCAAAGTTTTCGGAGACTCGCTGGAAGAACTCCAGCGCAAGGCCTTCGACGTGGAACGGGTGGTCCGATCGATTCCCGGAGCCGTCGGGGTCGCAGCCAGCCGCGTGCAGGGGAAGCCCTATGTCGAAATCGAGGTCGACCGCACCCAAGCCGCCCGTTTTGGCCTCAACGCACGCGATGTGCTCGACGTGGTCGAATCCGGGATCGGCGGCTCGGTAGTGGGTACCGCCATCGAAGGGCGAGCCCGCTTGCCCATTCAGGTCCGCTTGGAGGCTTCACAGCGCGACGACATCGATCGTCTGGGGGAAATCCTGATCCCCACCGCCAACGGAACCCCCGTCCCACTGGCTCTCGTGGCCCGAATCCACCGCACCGACGGACCCGGCGAAATCGCTAGCGAAAACGGACGCCTCCGAGTCTTCGTTCAGGCCAACGTCCAAGACCGGGATCTCGGCTCCTTTGTCACCGAGGTCAAAGAGCGCATGGATCGCGACATCGTCCCAAACCTTGGCCGAGGCATGACCCTGGACTACTCGGGCGAATTCGAGAACCAACTCCGGGCCGCCCGAACCTTGCGCCAAATCGTACCGACGGTCTTGGTCATCATTTTCCTGCTGCTCTATCTGGTTTATCGATCGGCCATCGAAGCAGCCCACGTCTTGCTGGCCGTCCCGTTCGCCCTTTCCGGCGGTGTCTTCCTGCAATGGGCCCTTGGCTGGCATTTCAGCGTGGCTGTCTGGGTCGGATACATCGCGTTGTTCGGAACAGCCATCCAAACCGGAGTAGTCATGGTGGTGTACCTCGAAGAAACCCTCGCCGCCCGACGAGCCGCCCTGGGAGATCGATTCACCCGCGATGACCTCATCCAAGCTGTGAAAGATGGAGCCCGACTCCGACTCCGGCCCAAAGTCATGACCGTCGCCACCATCGTGGCCTCCCTCCTGCCTATCTTCTGGAGCCACCGGACCGGAGCCGAAGTCATGAAACCCCTGGCCACCCCCGTCATCGGCGGCATGGTCAGCAGCCTCCTTCATATCCTCATCGTCACCCCCATCCTTTTCGTCCTCATCCGCGAACGCGAATTCCGAAAATAACGCGGACCAAAAATCAAAACCGCATCGCAGCGGAGCGGGATCGAAGCTAACTCAAAGCAACCCAGCGGAGCGGGATCGGTCCGCAGCGAGCATTGGAACGTCGACATCCTTATTCCCATCGCGCGACAGCGCGAAAGCCGAGCCTGTCCCCACGTTCCCTGCGAGCGCAGGACCGATCCCGCGGAGCCCGCCAAAAACCGCAGCGCGGCGGGATCGAACCCGTGCAAGCACAGGAAGCGATCAAACCCTCCCCTCGCGCACAGCGCGAAAGTTCACCCTCCCCCGAGCTTCCCTGCGCGCAACGGTTCGGTCCCGCGGAGCCCGCTTTCAGTGGAATCCGCGATTGCGGCTTGCTGCCCGATTTTCCAAGGGGCAGTCTAACTCCAACCAAGCGTATGGCTGAACTTATTGGAAATTTGCTCGTCGCCCAGTCCGGCGGCCCCACCAGCGTCATCAACGCCTCCATTGCCGGGGTGATCACCGAAGCCGGTCACCACGAGTGCATCGAGGAGATTTTTGGTGGCCAAAACGGCATCCTGGGAATCCTCAACGAAGAGTTGATCGACATCAACGACGAGCGATCCAAGTCAATCGAAGGCCTTCGCAGCACGCCCGCCGCCGCCTTGGGCACTTGCCGCTACAAGATCGACTTCAAGAAAAAGCCCGAAAAAGCGGCCAAAGACATGGACCGCCTGTTCGAAGTCTTTGCGGCCCACAACATCCGCTACTTCTTCTACGCCGGCGGCAACGACTCCCAGGACACCGCGCACAAAATCCACCTCGAAGCCGTCAAGCGCGGCTACGACATGCGCGTGATGGGTGTGCCCAAGACCATCGACAACGACCTTCCGGCCACCGACCACTGCCCTGGCTACGGATCGGTGATCAAATACAACTCAGCCACCGTCATGGAAATCGGCTTCGACGTCGGCTCCATGGCCACCGATGACGGCTCCTGCTGCATCGTCGAAGTCATGGGCCGCGCCGCCGGATGGATCGCTGCGGGCACCGTTCTGGCCAAGCAGGGCAATCCGGCCAATCCGCCGCACATCATTGTGCTGCCGGAAATCCCCCTCAACGAAGCCAGCTTCCTCAACCGCGTGAAGGAAGTCGTCGCCGAACAGAAGTACTGCATCGTGGTTTGCGGCGAAGGCGTGAAAAACGAAGCCGGTGAAGAAATTGGTGCCGACAAGTCCCGCCTCGATGCCTTCGGACACCCAGTCCTTTCCGGCGCCGCCGACGCCTTGGCTTCCATCGTGCAGGGAAAACTCAACCTCAAGACCCGCACTGTGAAGCTCGGATACGCCCAGCGTGCCGCGGCCCACTACGCCAGCCTCACCGATGCCGACGAAGCCTTCGCCTGCGGTTCCGCCGCGGTCCGCTCGGCTGTCTCCGGCAAGTCCGGCCTGATGCCCAAGATCGTCCGCCTCTCCTCCAACCCCTACCGCTGGGAAATCCAGCTCGAGCCCTTGGAGAACATCGCCAACGTCGAGCACTTCATCCCGCGCGACTGGATCAGCGAAGACGGATTCATGCCGAACGAGAAGTTCGTCGAATACGCCGCGCCCTTGATCGAAGGCCAGGTTGTCGTCCCCCAAAAGAACGGACTCCCGGCCTACACGGTCCTGGCCAAGAGTCCGGTCGAGAAGAAACTCGCGCCCCGCGTGTAGTTCATGACCTCGCTGACGGGCGACCAATCGCTCGAAAGCCTCAAACCGCCGAACGGATCACACCGATCCCTCGGCGGTTTTTTCGTTTCCAGATCCAACGCCGCTGCCAAACCAACCAACGCCATGACACGGCGTTGCATTGCAGTTTTGGCCTATTCGGCGTTGGATCTCCCCGCGCATGAGTTCGCAACCCACCTCTCGCAACCTCTCTCTCGGAAAACCGAACGGGCCGAGACGCCATTTTGCCTCGGACAACTACGCGGGAATCACTCCTGAAGCCTGGGCAGCCATCGCCGAGGCCAATCAGGACCACGAACCGGCCTACGGCAACGACCGATGGACGCAAGCTGCCACCGACCGGATCCGGGACTTGTTTGAGACGCCGTGCGAAGTCTTCTTTGTGTTCAACGGCACCGCCGCCAACTCGCTGGCCCTATCGGCTTGCTGCCAGAGCTATCACAGCGTCCTTTGCCATGAGGTGGCCCATGTCGAGAAAGACGAATGCGGCGCCCCGGAGTTCTTCAGCAACGGATCCAAGCTCCTCCTACTGCCTGGCACTGACGGAAAACTAACCCCGGCTGGCATTGAAGAAGCCGTCTTGAGGCGCACCGACATCCACTACCCAAAGCCCAAGGTCGTCACCGTCACCGAACCCACCGAAGTCGGCACCCTATACACCCCACAGGAACTCCGTGCCATCGGAGCCATGACCAAAAAGCATGGACTCCGCTACCACATGGATGGCGCACGCTTTGCCAATGCCGTGGCCGCGCTCGGAGTGGCCCCGAGAGAAATCACCTGGCAGGCCGGCGTCGATGTCCTCTCCTTTGGCGGTACCAAGAACGGCATTCACGTGGGTGAAACCGTGGTCTTTTTCAATCTGGCCCTGGCCGAAGAATTCGCCTACCGGACCAAACAGGCCGGCCAACTTTGCTCCAAGATGCGCTTCATGTCCGCACCCTGGGTGGGAATGCTTCGGGACGATATCTGGCTTCGGCATGCCGCTCACGCCAACTCCATGGCCACGTTGCTGCACGAACTCATCGCCCCCTGCCCGAACGTGCGGATCCTGTTCCCAAGACAAGTGAACAGCGTCTTCGTGGACCTGCCCAAACCGGTCATCCAAGCCCTCTGGGACAAAGGCTGGCTCTTCTACAACTTCATCGGCGAAGGCGGCTGCCGGTTGATGTGCTCCTGGGACACCCGCGAAGAGGACGTCCGGGCCTTCGCCGCCGACCTCGTCGCCTGCGCCGGCGGCTAAAACCGCATGACTCCGCTGGGTCGGCTTTCCTGATGCCTAGACCGAGCTATGCTCTGGCCATGAAACCAAACATCCCCTCCCCCAAGGCCCGCCTTCGGGGCGAGGTGGTGTATTTCTTCGCCTACGACATCGCCTACGAGTTGTCTCGCGATTTGCCTCCCAGCCTCTTGGGGCATCCCATCTCCGAGTACCGGTTGGATGCATCGAAGCGAAACCCGAAGCATCTCGTTTTTTACCGCCCCCGGATGATCCGCCTTCCGCCGGAGCAACGGCTTGGGCCCCATGGACTCTTCCAGATTCAGTTCGAGGCCAAGATCCTCCCCATCGGCGCCATCAGCATCCGAGTCCGCGTGCCATTCGAAGTGGAGCATCTGGCCGATTTGGTGGCCTACCATGACCTCCGCCTCGACTCCGGTAGTCTCGACAGCGAAGTGCGAGGCCTGGCCGAAAAGCTGCGGACAGAACTCTCACCGTGGGTGCTCCGCCCCAATGAGGCACTCTCTGAAGAGGAAGCCTACACGGTCTTCTGCCTGCATCCGCCATCCGCAGACGAACCCCCTTTCCACTCGGACCATTGGATGGAAACCCATCGGGAAGCCATCGCCGGACTGCTCAATCAGGAAAATGATCCCACCTGCCTGTCTGCTCAGGAAATCCACGAATCCACCTCTCGGCACATCAGCTACTATCAGCACGATCTGGCCGTGATCGACTGGGACGCCGCCCTGTTGGTCGACACACCGAGCGAGTGGGAGGAATGCCTCTACGCCATCGAGGTCGCCAACCTGCAATTGGCCGAACTGGAAGCCTACGACCGCCACCTCGACCTCGTCCTTGAACGCAGTTACCGGGATTTATCTGGAGCCCCCATGCGCACCCGCAAGGCGCTGATCACCGGATTGCGCGAACTGCGTATCGACATGGCCCGCTTCAGCGATGAACTCTCGAACATCAACAAGTTCCTCGGCGACTGGCATTTGGCCCGCATCTACGAGACAGCCGCGGGTCGGTTTCACCTTTCCGATTGGAAGAAAGGCGTCGAAGAAAAACTCAAGACCGTCGGAGAACTGCATGAACTGTTAAAGTCCGACCATTCAAACCGCTGGATGATGGCTCTGGAGATCACCATCGTTCTCCTCTTCATTCTCGATGTCTTCCTGCTGATCTTTGGGAGCAAGAAATAGATGCCGACTTCTTTCCAACTCCCACACCCTTTTCCACCGCGACCTTTCCTCCATGCTGCCCGATCCTGAAACCACTCCGACTCCGGTCACTGAGCCAGCGATTTCCGCGAACGCACAACCGGTTCGGCAACGTCGGGTCCGCTATGCGGGCACCCACCCCAGGCGTTTTGCGGAAAAGTACAAAGAACAGTCGCCGGAACACTACGCCGAGGACGTGGCCCGCATCATCGCCACCGGCAAGACGCCGGCCGGGTCGCACCGATCCATCATGGTTTCGGAAATCCTCGAGACCTTGGAACCCCAACCCGGGCAAACCCTGGCAGACTGCACCCTGGGTTATGGTGGGCATGCCCGCGAAATTTTGGCGCGCCTAGGAACCAACGGCCGCTTGGTGGGCTTGGATTGCGACCCCGTGGAATTGCCCAAGACCGTGGAACGTCTTCGACAAGCCGGATGGGCCGAGCATCAATTCATTCCCATCCGCAGCAACTTCGCCGGATTGGCCGCTGGATTGGCCAGTGTCGGCATCCAGGGGGTCGATGGCATCTTGGCCGATCTCGGCGTCTCCTCGATGCAACTCGACGACCCGGCCCGCGGATTCACCTACAAGGACGACGGCCCCTTGGACTTGCGCATGAATCCGTCCAAAGGAATTTCCGCGGCCGAATGGCTGGCCCGCGCGACCCCGGTGCAACTCGCCACCGCCCTTCGGGACAATGCCGATGAACCGATGGCGGAACCCTTGTCGAAAGCGGTCCTCGAAGCCCTGCGCCAGCAACCCATTGCCCGGACCCGGGACTGCGCCCGACTGCTCCATGACATCTACCGCAAACAAGGCTGGACCCGAGACAAGGCCGAGGGGGATGCCCGCATCCGCCGCTTTTTTCAGGCACTCCGGATCGAGGTGAATGACGAGTTCGGCGTGTTGGAGGCCTTGCTGCGCCAATTGCCCGCGTGCCTCAACCCCGGAGGTCGGGTCGCCATCCTCACCTTCCATTCCGGCGAAGATCGCCGCGTCAAACACGCCTTTGCTGAAGGCCAACGCCAAGGGCTCTACGAGGTGGTGAGTGATTCCGTCCGCCGTCCCGGGCCTGAGGAACTCCGGTCCAATCCCCGATCGGCACCCGCTAAACTCCGCTGGGCTATCCGCAGTTCGACCGAGGCCGGCCGTTCGTCTCGGTAGAGACACCGACCGATTCAACCCTCTCGAACCCGGTCCTTCTTGGCCTCGCGTTCGGATTCCAGCTTGGCCTTGTCCGCCGCATAACGCTGGCGAAGCAAGTCCTCGGTTTGGTAATCACCGGCCGATTGCGCTGCCTGGATGGCTTCGCGCGTAGACAAGTCGGCTTGCGCCAATTTTGCCGCATAAACCGAATCCAACTCCGCCAAATCCGCCTTCTGGGCAGCGGTCAACTTGGCGGCAGGCGCTGTCTTGCTCAAACGCTCCATTGCCAGTTCATAGGCCGATTTCATGGAAACAAGGGTCGGTTAAAGCAGACTAAAAATCCACAACAGCATCGACCAGACAAACCCAGGGCAAGATTCCGTTTGACGGAGAAAGTGGGCACTCCAGCGTTCCCCACTTACAGTCGCTTTCCGATACATCGCAGCCAATTGCACATGAGCCAATTCAAGCACGTCTCAAATCTCTGGAATGACGCCGAAGCCAACGCCCTGAGCGGTGCCGACCGTCTGGTCTATCGCTCGAACAAGCTGGGATCCGACCAGCGGGTCACCAACACCGGCGGCGGCAACACCTCCTCCAAACTCGTGGAGAAGGATCCCCTGACCGGTCAGGATGTGACGGTTCTCTGGGTGAAGGGTTCCGGCGGTGATTTGCGCACGGCTTCACGGGAGTTCTTCAGCTCCCTGTATCAGGACCGCCTCATCAGCCTGCAGTCCGTCTATGCAGCCCGCTCCGACAAGGGCCTGAAGTCCCCGGCCGAGGACGACATGGTGGCGATGTACTCGCACACCACCTTCAACCTCAACCCGCGCGCCTCGTCGATCGACACCCCGCTGCACAGCTTCATCCCGGGGCGTTTTGTCGACCACATGCACCCCAACGCGATCATTGCGATCGCTGCTTCCAGCCGATGCGTGGAACTGACCCGCGAGATCTTCGGCGATTCCATGGATTACGTCCCTTGGATGCGCCCCGGCTTCGAACTGGGCTTGGCGATGCAGGACGTTTGCCAGAAGAACCCCAAGGCCAAGGCCATCATGATGGGCCAACACGGCTTCATCTCCTGGGACGAGGACGACAAGCAATGCTACCTCGCCACCCTCGAATACATCGAGAAGGCCGCGGCTTTCATCGAGGCGAAGTACCAGGCCAAGGGCGGCGACGCGACAGCCTTTGGGGGTTCCAAGTACCAGACCTTGCCGCAAGAAGCCCGCAACCAAATCCTCTCGGCCATCCTCCCGTGGCTACGTGGCCAAGTCAGCCAGCAGCGCCGGCTGATCGGCACCGTGCAAGATGACGATCGCATCCTCCGCTTCGTGAACTCCCAGGATGCCGCCCGCTTGGCCGAACTGGGCACGAGCTGCCCCGACCACTTCCTCCGCACCAAGATCAAGCCGCTGTACGTCGACTGGAACCCGCAAACCGAAGACGGTGCTGCCCTCAAGGCCAAGCTCAAGGCGGGGCTGGAACAGTACCGCAAGGACTACGCCTCCTACTACGAGCGCTGCAAGCGGTCGAACTCTCCGGCCATGCGGGATCCGAACCCGACGGTCATCCTCATTCCCGGTTTGGGCATGGTGGCTTGGGGCAAGGACAAGTCGGAGAGCCGCGTCACCGCCGAGTTCTACAACTGCGCCGTCGAGGTGATGCGCGGAGCCGAGGCCGTCGACCGATACATTGCGCTCCCGCAGCAGGAAGCCTTCGACATCGAATACTGGCTGCTCGAAGAGGCCAAACTGCGCCGCATGCCGCCCGAGAAGGAATTGGCCCGACAGGTGGTCATCGTCATCGGAGCCGGTTCGGGCATCGGTCGCGAGACCGCGCTGCGCATCAGCAAGGAAGGGGCCCAGATCGTGTGCGTAGACCTCAACGAAGCGGCGGCTCAAGCGACCGCCAATGAGATCATCGCCAAGCTCGGACAAGGCATCGGCGTCGCCGGCACAGGCATCAGCGGCTGCGGTCCTGCCATCGGCTTGGCGGCCAACATCACCGACCGGGCCAGCATCCGCGCCATGCTCGACCGCGTGGCCTTGGCCTACGGCGGATTCGATTCCATTTGCGTCACCGCAGGCATCTTCGTCCCCAGCGACACCAGCGGCCATATCCCGGACGACAAGTGGGCGCTCACCTTCAACATCAACGTGACCGGCAGTTACCTGGTCGGCGACGAGGCCGCCAAGACTTGGAAGGAACAGGGATTGCGCGGAAATCTGGTGCTCACCACCAGCGCCAATGCCGTGGTCGCCAAGAAGGGCAGCGTGGCCTACGACTGTTCCAAGGCGGCGGCCAACCACTTGGTGCGCGAAATGTCCATGGAGTTGAGCCCACTCGTGCGCGTCAATGGCGTGGCTCCGGCCACGGTGGTCCAGGGCTCGGCCATGTTCCCACGGGATCGCGTCATCGGCTCCCTGGCCAAGTACAACATCCCTTACACCGATGACGAGGCCACCGAATCGCTGGTGCGCAAACTGGCGCAGTTCTACGCAGATCGCACCCTCACCAAGTCACCCATCACTCCAGCCGATCAAGCCGAAGCCTACTTCCTGCTGATCAGCCAGCGACTCAGCAAGACCACCGGACAGGTGATCACCGTGGACGGCGGCCTGCACGAGGCCTTCCTCCGCTGAAGACGTGCCCCGTCTGAATCCAGAGGTTCTAGTCCAGAGATTCTGGTCCAGAGCTTCGTTTACGAAGGATTCAGAAGGATGAGAAATGATTCAGTGGGAAGCCCCTGCTGAATCACTCGTAGAATCTTCGGTACCAGCATCGCCCTCGTCGGATCCGGCATCGGATCCACCGGGGGCGACTCCGTATTCACGCAGCTTGTTGCGCATGGTGCGGACACTGATTCCCAGCAGTCGAGCGGCCTGGGTTCGATTTCCACCGCAGGTATCCACCGCCTGGAGGATGGCATGCTTCTCCAACTGATCCAACGGAACGATGCTTCCCTGTCCCAATGGAGCGGAACCGGAAGTAGGACTGGACGACGGACTGGACGACCAACTACCCGCCGGATTTGTGGCGGAAACACTGGAAGGGGCAGAAGTGACCGCCGCGGCCGATTCAACCACACCCGTGGCCGCAAGATTTCGCGAGGAGGCAGGCGGCGTAATGGCCACCGTGACGCTGGAAGGATGGAAGCCCAAGTGACCCTCCGACAATTCTCCACCGTCGGGACACAAGATCACGGCCCGCTCGATGACATTTTGGAGCTCGCGGACATTGCCCGGCCAATCGTGGGAAACCAAAGCCGCCTGACAGGAAGCCGAAATGCCATTGACCCGGACACCGTGCTTTCGGGTCAGACGCTGCATGAACTGCTCGGCCAAAAACGAAATATCTTCGCGCCGCTCGCGCAGCGGTGGCACCGAAATCGGAACCACGTTCAATCGGAAGTAGAGATCTTGCCGGAACTCCTTCCGGGCAATGCTCTCCTCGAGATTGCGGTTGGTGGTGGCGATCACGCGAACATCCACCCGGATCAGTCGATTACCACCCACGCGCTCCAACTCGCGCTCTTGAAGCACCCGGAGCAGTTTGGCTTGGACGTGCGGGGCCACCTCGCTGATTTCATCGAGCAAAATCGTGCCACCGTGCGCCAACTCGAAACGACCCTCGCGCTTGGTCAAGGCCCCGGTGAAAGCCCCCTTCTCATGCCCGAAGAACTCGCTCTCAATGAGATTTTCCGGGATCGCCGCGCAGTTTACCTTGATGAACGGCCCGTTGGCTCGGGAACTCTCGCGGTAAATCGCCCGGGACACCAACTCCTTGCCGGTGCCGCTCTCCCCTTGAACCAACACCGTCGCTTGGGTTCGAGCGACCTTGCGGATGAGGTCGCGCAAACCCTGCATGGCCGGGCTGCGACCGAGCAACTCGGAACCGGTCGCCTCGGAAGGATCCCCCTGACTCAGGTATCGGTTGACCTTGATGAGTTGGGTAAACTCCTGGGCCTTCTTGAGAGTGATATCAATCTGGTCGGAGGAAAACGGCTTGATCAGGTAATCAAAAGCGCCATCCCGCATGCAGGCCACGGCCGATTCGATGGATGCATGGCCGGTCATCATGACCACCAGCGGCTTGACCGATCGATTCTGCAAGATCCGCAAAATTTCGGTTCCCTCGCCGTCGGGCAAGCGAACGTCCACGAAGACCAGGTCAAAGTTGTCTTTGCTCAGGTAGTCCTGAGCAACGGCCAACGTTGAAACCCCGATGACATCGAACCGCCGTCGTTGGAGCTGGATCTCCAGCGCCCGGCGAATGACCTCGTTGTCTTCGACGATCAGGATTTTCTCGAGCGACATATGCTCGTTTCCGTCGGAGACGATGGACTTTCCTGAACCCATGGTATGCGATTGGAGGGTCAACCTTGCGATGCGTAGTACTGGTCCACCCGCGCCATGACATCGCGATAGGCGATATCCTGCTCATAGATGAGCTTGAATTGTTCAATGGCCTCTTGGGGGCGGTTCATTTTCTCCAGGACCGTGCCGAGGTGATACGTCAAGTCCTTGGCTTCATCGTCAAAGACGGGCTTTTCCTTTAGCGCTTCCTGCAATTTTCTCGCCGCCATGTCATTCATCCCGCGTTGAAAAAAGGCCCGGGCCAGCAAACCCATGGCTGCAATCCGTCGGTTGGGATTGTTCTGTGCCTTCTGCAACTCGGCGATGGCTTCACCCAAACGCCCCGCCTTGAAGTGCAGTTCACCCAACTCGAATCGCACCAACAAGTCGGTCGGGGTGGCCTCAGCCCGACGTTTTGCATCCTCCAACAGATAATCCTGACGCTGTGCGCGCAGGGACTCCAAATCCTTCTGACCGTCTTCGGTCTGGGTATCCAAGGTCTTTTCGGTCGCACCAAATTGAGCCACGCGCGCATCCCGGATGCATTGAAGGATGAGCGGGTCATTCATGCCCGTTACCGACAACACCGCTTCGAAATACCCGATAGCTCGATCAAAATCTGATTTCTTCAGGCAAAGGTCGGCCAAGGTGCGCAGGACCCGCGGATTGGCAGGATCGGCCACCCGAAGTACTTCCTGCTCAGCAATGAGGCGCTCAAGCACATCCACATCCTTCACCTCGCGGTGCTCTTGTTCCAATGACTTGGCTTGTTCCTTGTCACGCAAGACATCGCGGTAGCTACCGGTACCACTGGAAAGCTGTTCGTATCCCCCTTCCTTGAGGGTGCGCAAGGCCAGCAGGTTCTTGAGACGTTCGTTGAGAGCCGGGTTTCCCGGATCCCCAACCAGAAGGTCGCGTAATAGTTTTTCGGCCCGGGCTTGGTTGCCCAACTGGGTATGAGCCTCCACCAGTTTCTCCGCCAACTTCCGATCAGAAGGACTGGATTTGAAGGCCACCTCGAGGGACAGCAGCGCCGTCTTCGGCAAATGAGCCTGCAAAGCGGCATCTGCCAACAAGTCGTGGGCCTGCATATTGGAGGGATCTTGATTGAGCGCCTCCTCGGCGATGAGGATCGCCTCCAATGGGTTTGATCGGAGTGCCAGCCTTCCGGAGGTCAGTGTATTGGCAGAGCCCAGCCACTTTTTGAACAAACCTCCACCACGGTTCCCAGCCCGCTTGTGTTGGGCAGCGCGAAGTGCCTCGCGGCATTCATAAAAACCCGGCTCCAACTTCAACACCTGAACGAACAACGTCACTGCATAATCGAGATTGTTCTTTTGGAGGGCGGCCAACCCCTTGTCGAACAATTCCCTCTGGGCGACCGGAATCTCCACCAACGTCTTCTCTGCCATTGAGTGAGACTATAAGGACCAACGAGTCAGTGGCAATACAGGGACGCCTTTGAACAACGATCTTAACCGAGTTGAACCTCAGGCCACCCGCATCCACACCGTCTTCAAATAGGCAGGTTCTTCACGGCAGATGGGGAAATCGGTCGGCTGAGGCACATAATGCTCCAACAACACGCGACGCCCCGCCTGCGCCAAGGCGGAGCGAATTTGGCTCAGGAACACTTCTGGTTCCAGACGGGCTGCATTGGTTGAGGCAAAGAGGATGCCGCCCGGTTTGAGTACCGCAGCGGCCGATGCCGCGAGTGTTCCGTAATCGTGCTCGGCCCGAAAATCCCCACGTTCCTTCGACCGTGAAAAGGTCGGTGGGTCCAGGAGCACGGCATCGAAAATCCGCCCCTTCTTGCCCAGACGCCGGAGCCAATCAAAAACATCCCCAAAGATGAAATCGTGCTCCGCCGGGTTCAGACCATTGAGTTCAAAGTTGCGACGCCCCCAGTCCAGGTATTTGCGGGACAAGTCCAAACTCGTGGTCCTGGCCCCACCCAGCGCCGCAGAAACACTGAAGGCGCAGGTGTAGGCAAAGCAGTTGAGAATTTCAGCCTTTGGAACCGGAACTCCATGCAACGGGAAACCGGCAGCGACATGGCCAGTGAGGAGGCGGCGGCGATTGTCCCGCTGATCCAGAAAAAGACCGACGCTGTATCCAGAGTCGAACCGCAACTCATAACGAACCCCATTCTCCCGAATCGTGAAGGCCTCCGGAGCGTGATCGCCCCGAATCCAGCGGGGACAATTCTCCTCGGTGCCGGAAAAACCCACCCGCCGATTCAGTCGCCGGTGATACAAGTGGGCCGCCTCAATACCTACGCCCACATCGAAACCCGCATCAATACCGGCATCACCTTCCGGATCGCTATGCATCAGATGGAACGGCCCCAGCGCATCCAGATAAAGCCCGCCACCAGAGTCATCCGAGGCTCCGTGCCGACATCGATACGCATCCGTCTCGGTCGGCGCGATAACGGCTCGTCGCAATAGGCTCCGAGCGTCGAGATCCCACTGTGGCTCGACCGACCAACTCACGGGTCCGCCCGTCCGCGGGTGCTCAAAGCTCAGTCGATAAGCCGCCAAGTGCAGCCGCCCGGCGGGGGCGCCTCCGTACAGTGAATCCCCCAAGAGAGGCATGCCGCCATGGGCCGCGTGGACTCGGATTTGGTGAGTTCGTCCCGTTCGCGGAAAAGCCTCCCACTCCGTCCACCCATTGCCTTGTGCCACCCGCTGGAACCGCGTCTCCGCGGGATCCAAGCCGACGGCGTAGGGTCGGGCTACATAGCGATCGCCCGCTCTCACCACCGAAGCATCCGCCGTCCACTCGACGTCCGGGACGGTGCGCGCGGTGCGCAGTCGGTAGACCTTCTCCACCCGACGCTGTTCGAACTGCTGCGTCAGCGACCGATTGGCCAAGGGTGTCTTCCCAAAGACCATCAGCCCGGACGTTTCCTTGTCGAGACGATGCAAGAGGGCCAAATCGGCCCATCGGGGTTCCCGATTTCGAAGCCACTCATACAAACCCTCACCGGCATACGGACTCGGTGCGTGGGTGTTCCAACCCGGTGGTTTGTTCACGACCAGAAGGTCTTCATCTTCAAAGACCACACAGGGCGGCAGGGAATCGCTCCGAAAGCCCATCCGGGCCGGAGAAGACCCCTCCGTGGTGGGGATGGTGGGTGGGGAGTCCATGCTCGGACGAAATCGCGGATGGGATCCGATCAGGTGAACTGCCACTGACCGGTGGAAATGGCATACACGCTGATGATCCCGTTGGTCACACCATGAGCCACCATCGCATCACCCAGTCGTCCGTAGCGCAGCACCAACCCTTGATACAACGCCGCGCAAGCAATGGCAGCCAACCATTGACCGGGGTGGCTCAATCCAAAGAGCAGGCACGTACCGGCGAAGGCCATCGGATTCCAAGCGCGCAAGGGCACTTCGAGAAATTCCGGACGGACAATCATCCGATACAGGAAGGAACGGTAGAACACCTCTTCAATCATGGGCACCAGCAGCGAGCGTCCCAATACGCGAATGGCCAGAAAACCCCAACCCAATGCCGGAGCCTCCTTGAAGAACGCCAGCGGGTTCCACGGCGGATCCACCGGCTGAGGCTCCGGCGCTCGACCGGTCCAAAGGCTCGAGATCCGGTCATAAAGTGCCGACAGCGATGGGATACGCCCGTCCAAACCGATCCATATCACGGCGACCAACACACCGACACCAACGGCGGCCGCACTCACCTGCCAGCGCATCTCGGGCAATCGCCCACGCAGCGCCCAGACGATCCCGGCTACGGCAACGGTTTTCAGGGCATACAGCCAATATTCCGAACCCGGGAAGAGTTTCCCGGCTAGGCTCCCTATGAGCAGAAACACGACAAAGGGAAGCACTCGCGGGAACTCCGGCGTGCTCCAGAACGGTGCGGGCTTTGGGGCAGATTCGGCAGACATGCGGCGCGGATAATCCAACCCGGAACCACCGGGGCAAGCGCCAAGACAGGCTATTGCGGATTGCCGCGGCCGGTGCGAATCGGTCACGGTCAGTTTCAGACAGTACTGCGCCCTGTGAACATCGTCCTCGTCGAACCCGAAATTCCGCCGAATACCGGCAACATTGCCCGGTTGTGTGCGGCCACCGGCTCAACCCTGCATCTCATCGAACCTCTGGGATTTGAGATCGACGACAAGCGGCTGGCCCGGGCCGGCATGGATTACTGGAAACTGGTCACTTGGAAACGCTGGCCCCACTGGCAGGATTTCCAGGCCAGTCTACCCAAAGGCGGTCGACTGTGGTTTGTCGAACAAGGTGCCCCTCGTCGGTACACCGAAGCGAGATTTTCTCCGGAGGATTACTTGGTGTTCGGACGAGAGACGGCCGGATTGCCCCAACGATTGCTCCAGGAACATCCCGAACACTGGCTGGACATCCCCATGACGAATCCCGAGGCCCGATCGCTCAACTTGTCCAACTGCGTGGCGATCGTCTTGTTCGAGGCCTTGAGGCAGATTTCAGTGGAAGCGTCATCCTGCACTGAAATCCTGCGGCGAAATCCTGTTCCAAAATTCCGACCCTGCCATGGGGGAACGGAATCTGGATCCGCAGTCTGAATCTTTCGGCTTACTTCTTGGCTCCAGCCTTGGTCCAACCTTCGATTTTCTCGACGAAAGCGGAAGGCCCTCCCTTGAGATAGCCGACATGGCGTCCGAGTTCCTTGCCGTCGCCATCGACCAGAACGAAGGTGGGATAACCCTCCACGTTGTACTTCTTCTGGAGATCGTCGTTCTGCTTCTTCACGGCATCAGTCTGCTTCTTGCCATTCGGAAAATCGACCTCCACCAAAACCAACTTCTTGTCGGCGAACTCCTGAAAGGCCTTCTGATCGAGGGAATCCTTCTTCATTTTGATACACCAACCGCACCAATCCGAACCGGTGAAATCGAGCAAGATGGCCTTGCTGTCCTTCTTGGCCGAAGTCTGGGCGGCCGCGAAGTCGGTCTGCCAACCCGAGGCGGCGAGAGCTGAAAGCGTTCCGGTGAGCAATGCTAGCAACAATGTGGGAGCGATCTTCATGCGATACAGAATCTTGAGAGTGAGAATCCAATAACCCGTTACTTTCGAGAACTAGGTATTTTCCCGAAGCTCGGAGCTAGGATGGCTGCTGTCAACCTCACCGATGGGGCCACTCATGGAGTCAGCCTTGGCCTGTTTGTTGTTTCGCCTCTGAAGCCAACGCGGGAGCAGGCCTTCGGTCGGGCTGAAAATCCAGGCAACCCCAAACCATCCGGCCCCGGCCACGACTGCGGCTCCGGCCGGCGAACAATCCAGGGCCACCGACAAATGCATCCCGCTGACAGAACTCAGGGCTGCATGCGCCGTGCTCCAGAGCAATCGGGGCACCATCCGATCCGTGAGAAGCGAGGCCGTGGCTCCAGGCAAGATGAGCAGCGCGATCACCAGAATCGCCCCCACCGCCTCAAATGAAGCGACCACCACCATGGAAAGCCACAGCATCAACCCGTGGTGAATCCACCGGACCCGAATGCCCAAGCATGCGGCCAAACCCGGGTCAAAGGAGCTGAGCAGCAATTCCTTGTAGAAAGCCACCAGCAGCAACAAAGAACCCAACAACACCGCCACCAACCTCAGCAGCGCCGGAGGCCCCAGCGTCAGGTTCCCCAGACGGACGGCTGGCTCCAGTGGAATCATGGGCAATTCGCCATTGAGAACGCAGTCCTGATCCAAATCCACCTTGTCGGCAAAGAGCGCGATGAGCACGACACCTACGGCAAACAGCGTGGAAAAGGCGATGCCAATGGCCGCGTCTTGCTTGAGTCGCGAATGGCGCGAAATCACTTCGATCAATCCGTGCGTCGCCCAGGCGGCCACCATGGCTCCCAGAACCATCGCCCCCACCCCGCGGGAACCAGTGATGAGAAAGGCCACAGCAATGCCCGGCAAAACGCTGTGACTCATGGCGTCACCCACCAACGCCATCCGACGCAGGATGAGGAAGTTGCCGATCAGCCCACAAGTCGATCCGACCAGGAAGGTCACCAAAGCCATGAGCCCATGACTGCCCAACTCCGTGGTCCACGGTTCAACGAAAACACGGTGGAATTGGAATTCCGGAATCAAATTCACGACCGCCCTCCATATCCCCGAGGACGATCGTCCTGGCGACCGACTCCGATTCGGCCATCAGCCGACGCAACCGGGAGCGAGGGGATCGGGCGACCGTGGGGATCGGTGTCGATCCGGGGCAAGCGCCGCTCGAGTTCTCGGACTGTCGCTTCGCCCAGCACGTGCTCGATCTTCTCGGCGTCGTCATGCACGTGGTCTGGCGCGATCTGGGCGGCATGGGTGAGGTACAATTCCCACAGTCGATGATTCCGGACAATGGCACAGGCTCGCTGCCATCCGGAAGGTGTCAGTGCGACATCAACGGCTGAGGCCGTCGCAAACTCGGCGGCCACCAAGGAGCGTATTTCGGCTTCCACAGCAACCGGTGCAACCCGACGACGCCTTGCCAAAGCTTCAACCGAAACGGTCTCGCCCGAAAAACCATTGGCTTCGAGCACCTGATAAATCGCCTTCAGAGTGTTTTCCCGCTCGATACGAACCCGTTGGGATCGCTGCCGATACCAGCGCGGAACGATCCCCTGCCGAGGCGCAAACAACAAAGCTACGGCGAAGAACCCGCTGGCTGAAAGCACCATGAAGGGGCCTGTGGGAAGTCGGGTTCCAAGAAAGGAAAGGAAGGCACCACTCAATCCAGAGAGCATTCCGATGCACGAACTCCAGACCAGCACCCGATGGAACCGGTCTGTCAGCAGTGAAGCCGTTGCGGCTGGAATGATGAGCATGGCCGACACCAAGACCACCCCCACCGCTTGCAAAGCCGCCACCACCGAGAAGGCCAACAGCATCACTAGCAATCGTTCGAACCAGACCGTTGGCAAAGCCAAAACCCGAGCAAAACCCGGATCAAAACTCACCAACAGGAACTCCTTGTAACCCAGGAACAGCAGGACCACCACCACCAGAGTGACCGTTCCCATCACTTGGATGTCGCCGGGCCCCAGTGCGGCCGCCTGACCGAACAAGAAGGTCTCGATGCCGCTTTTGTTCCCAGTGGGTAGACGCTGGAACATCGACATCAGACACAGTCCCAAACCGAAGAAGGAGGCCAGCACCATGCCCAAAGCGGTGTCCTCCTTGAGGCGGGTGGTTCGGGTCAGGATCGAAACGGTGGCAGACCCCGCCAGCCCGGCCACCAGCGCGCCGATGAAGATGGCCAGCGGGTCCTTTTCCAGATTCCACAGGAATCCCAGCGCCACCCCCGGAAGCACCGCATGCGACAAGGCGTCACCCATCAGCGCCATGCGTCGCACCACCAAAAAACTGCCCAGGAGACCACAGGAAATACCCAGCAACACAGTGCCCAGACAGGCATATCGCACGACCGGATCCGACAAGGTCACAAAGCGCCACGCTTGCTCAGTCCAACGCGTCTGGGTGAGGTCACCGATTTTAGCCGCCTGGGCGGTGAAGGCTGAAACCACCAGGAGGACACATCCCACGACAATGAGACGAAGCCACGAGCCTACCCGAGCACGTCGCCAATCCATTCCGTCTGTCTCTCCCCGGGGAATGGCTCTCATGTCAATGGGCCTTGGCACCAACCGCCTCAGCCACCTCGCTCAACACCGTCAGGCGGCCGCCATAGGTCTTCTGGAGCAATTCGGGCGTGAACACCTGATCGGTCGGTCCGAAGGCGACCACCCGCATGTTGAGGAGCAGCAACCAGTCGAAGTAAGTCCGCGCGGTGGGCAAATCATGATGAACGACCAAGATGGTCTTGCCGCGTGAGCGCAACGCTTGCAGCAGGGAAATGATCGCCGATTCGGTGGCGGCATCCACTCCGGTGAAGGGCTCATCCATGAAGTACAAATCGCTCTCTTGAGCCAATGCCCTCGCCAAGAACACCCGCTGCTGCTGACCGCCGGACAAATTCGAAATCTGACGGTCGGCAAAGGGAAGCATTTGCACCTGTTCCAGACATTCCCGCGCCATCCGCCTGTCTTCGGCGCTGGGCCGCTTGAAGAGCCCGATTCGTCCGTAGCGCCCCATCAGCACCACATCCATCACGCTCACCGGAAAATCCCAATCCACCGACTCACGCTGCGGGACATAACCGACTCGGCCCAAGGATTGCGCCACGGGTCGCCCAAAGGCATTCACCCAACCCGATGAACACGGCAGCAATCCCATGCAGGCCTTGATGAGCGTGGATTTGCCGGCGCCATTCGGCCCAACGATACCAATGAGCTTCCCGGCGGGTGCCACCAAGTCGATGCCCCACAGTACCGGTTTGTTCCGGTAGGCCACCGTCAGATCATGGATCTCCAACGGGGGCGCGTCTGACTTGGGGAGATTCTCCAAACTCATTTCAACCCCTCTACAATCCGGTCGACATTCTGCCGGATCATCCCCTGATAAGTCCCCAGATCATACCCACCATGCTGCTGCCCCGGCGTCCCCATGGCGTCGGAGAACAGCTCCCCTCCCAACTTCACGCCGGCGTCCTTCCGGATCCGCTCCAAACTGGCGTGCGACACGCTGCTTTCCACAAACACCGCAGGCACCCCTTTGGATCGGATGAAGTCAGTCAACTGGGCCATGTCCGCCAAACCGGCTTCGGTCACCGTGGAAACCCCCTGCAAGGCCACCACCTGAAATCCATAGGCCTTTCCGAAGTAACCGAAGGCATCGTGACTGGTGACCAATATGCGTCGAGAGGCCGGAACCGAAGCCACACGGTCGAGAACCCACTGGTGAAGGGCCTTCAATTCCTCCTTCACCGTCGCGGCACGCTGCCGGAACCGATCCGCCGACTCCGGGCGTGCGGCCGACAATTCACTCGCCACCCCATCGGCACAACGTGCCCACAAATCCACATCGAACCAAACATGGGGATCGACCATCCCGTCACGACCCACCCGGATCAAACGCTCCTGCGGAAGCACATCGGTGACCGCTCGGACCCGTCGTCCGGACTTGGACAGGCGCTGAAAGGTTTCCTGCATCTTTCCCTCGAGGTGAAGCCCGCTGTAGAGAATCACCTCCGCACGCTGCAGTCGGATGAGGTCGGACGAGGTCGCTTTGTAGAGGTGCGGATCCACACCAGGCCCCATCAACCCCTGGACCGCAACATCATCACCGCCCACCCCGCGAGCCAGATCAGCCACCATGCCCACGGTGGCAACGACCGACAGCGGTGCGCCAACCCCCTGCCAACCCGAGAAAAACAGGCTGAAACAGAGGAGAAACGCCGCAACCCGCCCCGCTACGAGGCGCGTCCCACCCAGTCGTCTCCCAATGCTCATGGGACGAAGGTTCGGTGCAACCAAGTGTTCAGTCAAACACGTTGTTTTACCCATAAAACATTTTTTCAATCCAAAGACTTCCTTTCAGAGATCTCCAAATCCGGCTTGAAGGTCCCGTGTTCCACCCGCCACCGTTGCTCATGGAGCAGATCGTCATCCTCGATTTCGGGTCTCAATACACTCAAGTCATTGCACGCCGGGTTCGTGAACTGAACGTTTACTCGACCTTGGTGCGCTACGACACCCCGGCCGCGGAGATCCAGAAGCTAGGAGCCAAAGGCATCATCTTGTCGGGCGGCCCCGCCTCGGTGTACGCGCCCAAGGCTCCCCTGCCCGATCCGGCCATCTTCGATTTGGGCGTGCCCGTGCTAGGCATTTGCTACGGCGTCCAGTTGATGGGCCATTTTCTGGGCGGCAAGGTGGAAAAAGGCACCAAACGCGAGTATGGCAAAGGCACGCTGACGGTCACCCGCAAGGAATGCCCACTCTTCCGCAAACTCCCCAAAACCCTCCAGGTCTGGAACTCCCACGGCGACAAGCTGACCCGTCTGCCCAAGGGATTTGCGCCAGTGGCCACCACGGACAATTCCGAATACGCCGCGATCGAACACCCGGAGAAGTCCTACTTCGGAATCCAGTTCCATCCAGAAGTCGTCCATTCACCCCGAGGCAAGGAGATCTTGTCCAACTTCGTACGCGGCGTCTGTGGCTGCCGGCCCAGCTGGACCATGCGCAACTACGTCGAACAGGCTTGCGAGGAAATCCGGGCCAAGGTCGGCAAGGAAAAGGTCATCCTGGGTCTCAGTGGTGGTGTGGACTCCAGCGTTGCTGCAGCCCTCATCCACAAGGCCATCGGTGACCAGTTGACGTGCATCTTCGTAAACAACGGCCTGCTTCGCCACCGGGAGGCGGAAGTGGTTCAAGAGGTCTTCGGTCGCAACTTCAAACTCAAGCTCCAGTACGAGGACGCCACTGCACTATTCTTGCGCAAACTCAAGGGCGTGACGGATCCAGAGCAGAAGCGGAAGGTGATCGGCAAGACCTTCATCGATGTCTTCCAGAAAGGAACCCGTCGAGCCGGCAAGGCGAAATTCCTCGCACAGGGAACCCTCTATCCGGATGTCATCGAATCGGTTCCGATCGACGGCAATCCCGCCCACATGATCAAGAGCCACCACAACGTGGGTGGACTCCCCGAGGGCATGAAGTTTCAACTGCTCGAACCGCTGCGAAACCTCTTCAAAGACGAAGTACGCCAGTTGGGCCTAGAACTCGGCCTACCGAAGGAGATCGTCCACCGGCAACCCTTCCCCGGGCCAGGCTTGGCCGTGCGCTGCCTCGGAGAACTGACCGCGGAAAAATTGGAGATCACCCGCAACGCCGACCGGATCGTCGTCGAAGAAATGAAGGCGGCCGATTGGTACTACAAAACCTGGCAATCCTTCGCGGTGTTGCTGCCGGTACGCAGCGTCGGAGTCCAAGGAGACGAACGGACCTACGCCTACACGATCGCACTGCGCATCGTTGAATCCCAAGACGGCATGACAGCCGACTGGGTGAAGGTTCCTTATGAGCTCCTCGAGCGCATCAGCACACGGATCACCAACGAAGTCAGTGGAGTGAACCGAGTGGTGCTGGACCTCACCAGCAAGCCGCCCGGCACCATCGAGTGGGAATGAGGGCCCCGATCAGCCGGCCGCATAACCGCATTCGAGAGTGATGACCTCCCCGCACCCACATTGGACCTCAATGTGGGTGATGCGGTCTCCGTCCCGGATCAACCGAGTGATGGCCGAAGAAACACGGGGCGCAGGTTCTGCAGGCGCCGGATGGTGGGCTACGGGCGGTGGTGTGTGCGAACCATGAGCGGAGTGGGCAGAAGCCATGACCGACGACGGAGTGTGGCTGCTAGACAACCCAATCGGCTTGAAGCTGGCCTTCAAGTTCGCATTCGCCTGAGCGGTTCCGGGTTGTGCGGTTCCCGAAGTACTGGACCCGGCACCGAAGGGCTTGAATGACGAAGACATGAAAGAGAAGCGGGGTGGGTTGCTCAGAATTGGAACACCTTATCGTTCGCACGCAGGATCACCGTCACCCGACGATTGCGATCGTCAGTGACGGGTACTCCTTCCACTGGAACGGTATCGGCATAACCCGTAATCCGCCGGAACTGAACCGATCGGACATCGTGTTCCATCAACAGCTTTCGAGTGGCATGGGCACGAGCCGTGGACATATCCCAAGAGTCCATCCCCCCGGTCTTCGGCTCATAACCCACCTCGGTGTGGCCTTCAATTTCGAGCGTGAAATGATTGGTGAAGCGGGTGATCTGCCAAGCCAGAGTTGTGAAGATCCAACGACCATGTTCGGAAAGTTCGGGCGAACCGGGGTCAAAAAGAGGCCGCTGGTGGCGATCGAACATGGTCAACCGAATGCCATCGCTCAGCAATTCCATCCGCAGTGGCTGCTCGTCTGGCATTTCCGGATTGTTCGCCAAACTCTTGAGCATGTCCTGGCTGATGCGACGAAGGATGCCCAACTCGATTGGCGCGTTGGCGTCGTAAGTCCCCTTGGAATAGGACTTGTCACTCTCATCCTTCGAGTCGAAGACGCCGGTCGATTTCTTCTCAGAGGCGGCGAAGGGATTTCGGAAGGTCCGCGAAACCGCATCTTTGATCTTCGAGTCTTGTGAAACCAGCCACAGGACCAGAAACAGCGCCATCATGGCTGTGACGAAGTCCGCGTATGCGACCTTCCATGCTCCTCCTCCTCCTCCTGCCATGACGTGTATTGTTTGGGGTTGGTGGAACTATTTGCTGGCGGTCTTGAGCATTGTCTCCAATTCCTCAGCCGTCGGCTTCACATCTCCCGGCAAACCGCGTCGCGCCACCTCCAGCGCCATCATGGGAGCCATGCCAGTTGCGAATCCCGAGACGGCTTTCGTCAGAGTGCGATAATATCCAATTTCCGCACTGCCGTTGAAATGCATGGCCGCGGTAAGTGGGCTGAGGAATCCGTAGGAGACCAGAATCCCCAGGAAGGTGCCGACGAGCGCTGATGCCACGTGGTGACCGATTTCCGAAACCGGTCCATTGATGGCACCCATGGTGATGATGATGCCCAACACCGCAGCCACGATCCCGAACCCGGGCATGGCGTCTGAAGTCTTTGAAAGAACCTCGACGGGCTTGTGATGTTCCTGCTCCATCGCGTTGATTTCAGTCTCCATGAGCATGCCGATCTGATCCGGCTTTACCTTGCCGTCGATCAAAGGGCGAAGGGCTCCGGTCAACAGTTCGATGGCATGGTGATCCCCGGAAAAACCGGCGTACTTGGTCAGGATGCTGCTCGTAGAGGGTTCACCAATGTGAGGTTCCAATGCCACCATGCCATTGCGGCGACCGAGCATGAACATCTCATAGAGCGCCTTGAACATGTCCTCGTAAGCGGTCTTGTTGTAGCGCGAGCCTTTCAGGCACCCCAGGATCTGAGCGATCAAATCCTTGTGCACCTTCATGGGGGCCATGGTGACCATCGCCCCGAAAGCCGATCCCAGAATCACGACGAACTCAGACCATTGGAGGAGAATGAGGGCATTTCCTCCGGCCATGGCGAACCCGCCCAAGACGGACACCATGACGATGATCGAACCAATAATGACAAGCATATCTGTTTAAAAGTGTGTCTCTGTTGTGGCTAAACCGCCCGTTCAACGATCATCGGCAACCATCCGCTGCAAATAACCCCGCAGCGCCAGAATGGCTTGGGAGTGGATCTGGCAGATTCGGGATTCGGTGAGCCCGAAAACCTCGGCGATCTCACGCAAACGGAGGTCTTCGAAGTAGTAGAGGGCCAGCACCTTCCGCTGCATCTCGGGCAGCGTGTTGAGGCGTGTTTCGATCAGACGGGCCATTTCATTGCGGACCGTCGAATCCACCGGAGTCGGCACTGTTTCGTCGGAAATGGTCTCGTGATGAGCCGTCTCACCGCCGTCTTCATTCCCGCTGACTGCGTCCAAGCAGACGAAGGTCGCAGGCCGGATCTGATTCATCAGATCGTCATACTCGTTCATCGACAAACCGAGGGCGGTCGCGATCTCAATGTCGGTTGGCGGTTGTCCCTTGGATTGCTCGATTTGTTGGATGACGGCCTGAACCTTACGGGCCTTGTCATGAACCGATCTAGGAACCCAGTCGAGGCGACGCAATTCGTCGAAAATCGATCCACGGATCCGAACTCGGGCGTAGGACTCAAAACTGGATCCAGCCGTGGGATCGTAGTTCCGGACGGCATTGAGCAATCCGACCAGGCCGGCACTGTACAAGTCATCGAGATCGACGTGAGACGGAAGGCTCAGAGCCAAACGACCCACCACGTTCTTCACGAACGGGAGGTACTGCTCGATGAGTTCCGCCTCTTTCGGAGTACCTGGCCGGATCTTTTTATACTGGGCAAACTGCGGGGGCGTCTTCCGCGCTGGCACGGCGTCTTCCGCAGAGGGAGGGGATGCTGGCATAGGGTTCCGCTATTTCTCAGTTAACGACTCGTTCAACTTCGCTGGGCAACTTGCTCATGGCCTCGCTCATCGCATTGATGCGCTTCATTTGGGCTTCGTGCAGTGAGCGCCTCCAGACACCCCACCACCAACGCATTAGAATGCCCAAGATTCCGGCAGACACCGCGGCCCGCCAAAAAACCTCACCACCACTGGCTCTTTGGACCACGCCTGAAGAGCCACCAATGACAAAGCCCAAAAGGGCACCGGTAATCATGAACTTTCGCATAGAGCAAAGCTGCTAACCTATCGAAGCAAACCGAATGCCATGATCATCGGGATACCTGTTTCGCCGTGAATCCCGTCATTTATCGGTTGAATTGACGACTGAGCAGACGATCTGGGTCTGCCCGGTGAAACACACCGGGAATATTCTGCCCAACACCCATCCAACCCAGGGGGCAATTTGTTCCCATAACGCCATTCCAAAGTTTGCCCCAGCGGGGTTCCTCATCCAGATGGGTCGCTATCCAGTCGTTGGGCTGAAGGCCTGAAAACCCACGGAATTGAGCCATGAAAAGCGGCGATTCGTAGGCCACATTGAGGACCAGGTGAATCTGGGCCGGTCGCAGCCCTTGAAGCTGGTCTCGGAGCTTGATCATCGAGGCTCGATCCGCGTGGGAAACACCTGGCAAATCGATGAACACCACATCCGCAGCGGAGCGCCAGTCGGATGTCAGGCTTCGCTGAACCGGCACCCCCAGAACTTCGGCGTGCACGCTGAGGAATTCCCCCGTATTGGCCGTTTCGCCATCGAGTCTGAAAATGGCCACCGATCGTCCCTCGACCAAAACCAATTGCGCCAACCACTTGCACAAGGCAGTCGTCTTGCCGGAGCCCGCCGGTCCGATCAAAACATGGGTCTCAGAGGTGCCATTGGGCGCCAAGGACGGGGGAATCATCCACTCCCCTTTCAACACCTTCATCGCCAAACCCAACCGCTCTTTCAGGGCCTCTGGACCGGCCTCGCCGTAGTCTTCACACAGTCGTTCCACCACCTTCATGGCATACCGCGGCTGCAAACCGGTGGCCTCCAGGATGGGACCCACTTGCCAATCTCCGGGATAGGCGAGTGTCCTGGGGACAAAGGGTTCGATGGGGACCGGTTCCGGCATCAATTCGAGGGAACTGGCCGTACCCATGACTGCACTGGCATCGCGCACCAAACCTGAATCGCGGCTCCGGAGCACTTCGGCCCGGATTTCGGACATTTCGCGGCGCAATTCCGACAATGGATCCGCCGGCGGAACCGGTGCGCTGGACGCTTCTGTCAGACCGCCCAAGGCAACCGCCTGAGGCGCTGGTGGGGCCGCTTCCTCGCCTTGTTCAGACGGCACGGCCGCAAGCACTTCCAGTCTGGGTTTCCTCCACAGCTTGGACATACCTTCGGCCGGCAGTTTGCGGACGTTGAGCACGACCGCATCTGGCCCGAGTTTGCTCCGGATGAGCCCCACGGCCTCGGCCGCGGAATCAACTATGAAGGTATGGACCATCATTGAATCTGCGGCAGGTAAACACGTTCCGTGCCGAAGCCCCCAGGTCAGGACGATTCCGGCTCAGATTGTGCATTTGCCCACGATTCAATGCGCCCACCGGGCTGTTGCCTTGGCCAACCCCCGATCCGGTGGCAAGTTCCGGTATGCAGGAATGCGAAGAAGTGCAGTGCCCGTATTGTGGCCAGGGCATGGAGTTGATGATCGACACCACCATCGCCCAGCAGCGGTTCACGACCGACTGCGAAGTGTGTTGCCGGCCTTTTGAAGTCTTCGCCGAATGTGAACCCGGCGAAATCATCAGCCTGGAGGTCCAAGCTTGAGCAGTGCCTCCGACCGCCGCCAACTTGGGCAGCCTACTTGGTCCGAGAAGCCCTATGGGTCCTGAATTGGCGTTGAATTACGAATTATTCAGGGCTGAGAGGCCTCAGCCCACGACGTTTTTCGTGACCCTGGGCCCCCTGCTCTGACGATTCCGGCCACCTGAGCCTCAGCGCATCAGGCTTCGCGCTGACCCGACATCTCCACCTCGTGCTTCCGACGGGCGGCTTCGATGTCGTAGGTGTCATTGTCCGGATGCTCCGGACTCAACGGCGAAATCTCGCGCAAGCGATGGATGATGGGTGTCAGCTTCTCGATGAGGTAGTCCACGTCTTCATCGGTGTTGTAGATACCGAAGCTGAAGCGCACGGAACCCCGAGCGCGCATCGGCGGGAGCCCCATGGCCATGAGAACGTGGGACGGGTCCAGCGACCCGGTGGTGCATGCGGAGCCCGAACTGGCACAAATGCCGGCCTGATCCAGCAACAACAGCACCGCCTCGGCCTCAACGAAGTCGAAGGCGATGTTGGACGTATTGGGCAGGCGCTGGTTGCGATGGCCATTGCGGACCGTGTTCGGGATCCGGCTCAGGATGTGGTTTTCGAAGCGGTCGCGCAGTCCACGAATACGGGTGTTCTCGTCTTCGATGCTGGCCATCGCCAACTCGGCCGCCCGGCCGAAGGCCACGATGTTGGCCACACTCTCAGTCCCGCCGCGACGACCGCGCTCCTGATGGCCACCGATGACATAGGGCTGGAACTTGGTCCGGCGCTTCACGTAGAGCATGCCGATCCCCTTGGGGGCATGGAGCTTGTGGGCGCTGAGGGACAGGAAATCCACGCCCAGTTGACGGACATCAATCGTCAGTTTGCCGGGCACCTGAACGGCATCGGTGTGGCACAGCACACCCTTGCTGCGGCACAAAGCGGCGATTTCTTCGATGGGGAAGAGCACGCCGGTCTCGTTGTTGGCCATCATGACCGAAACGATGGCGGTATCGGGCCGGATGGCCCGCTCCAAGAGGTGGAGGTCCAGCGAACCGTCGCTCTCCACCGGCAAGTAGGTCACCTCGAAGCCCCGCTTCTCGAGATAAGCGCCGAAGTTCATGTTGGCGCTGTGCTCCACCGCCGTGGTCACCACATGCCGTTTGCCGCTCGTCACCAACGCGCTGTGGATGGCCGAGTTGTTCGACTCGGTTCCGCAGCTGGTGAAGGTCACTTCCTTCGGATCGGCGTTGATCAAGGCCGCGACCGTTTCCCGGGCCTTCTCCACATGACCATGGACTTGCGAACCAAAGGCGTAGGCGCTGGAAGGATTGGCCCACAGCTCGCTCAGGAACGGCATCATCGCCGTTACCACCTCGGGGGCGACGCGGGTCGTGGCGTTGTTGTCGAAATAATAAACCTTCTTGGGTGACATCATGCTCGGGCCCGCGACTCAACCGCAGGGCGGACGACAAACTAAATCGGGCCGTTCTCCGTGCAAGGTGGGATTTCGGACAAAATTCGTCAGATTCCCTCGAGGTCTATCGCGGCTTTTCGATGAAGCCGTGGTACAGGCCGAGGTAATAGGGCAAGAGGAACACGGTGCCACTGCCCAGAACGTTGCCGCTCCCACCGTAATCCAGAACCCAAGGATCGGTGTTCCAGTGCTCGAAATGGCGGTTCTCCACGGGCAAGACCTTGCCGTTCACCCGGTGGCCACGGCCTTCGTCGCGAGGATCGTACAAGTCTTTCGCCTGCTGTCGGGACAGTCGGACGATGTCCAACCGATGGGAGTTCTGATGCGGCCAATTCAAACGGTCCAAGGGAAAACCCCGGAGCGTCGCCAGGGCGTCTTCATGCCACCCGGTCCACGGATGCACAGAGAACTCCCCCCAGACATTGCGAATGGTTTTGCCCAATGCCTCGGCAGCAAAGGCGAAGTTGAAGAAGGGGTTTTGTTCCGGAGCCTCCATCGCCCAGTAGGCATAAGATGCGTAGCGCACCCGATCCTGAATCGCAGGATCCTTGCCGTAGCGCAGCAAGTTGTAGAAGCACATCACGGCCATCTCGTCGTCCGAATGGTTGCCGGATCCCGGACCAAACTGAACCTTGGGAAACATCAGGTTCTGTGCGTAGCCGTGACGGTTCACCAATTCGCGGGAAGCCTCCGTGTACTTTGGATCGCCTGTAACATAACCGGCGACAGCCAGATAACTGAGGATGCTCAGTGAATTGAGCCCGCGCTCGGCCACCCATCGCTCATCCCGATTCACCGATTCCGGACCAAACTGTCCCCACCGGGTGGGCTTGCCATCGATGTCCACCAAATTGAACCCATGACTGACTAGATGATCGGCCAAGTCCCGGACCACCTCGCGGCACCGGTCTTTTTCTTCGGGTGTTTCTGCCACGTGCTCGAAGTAGGCGGCATGGAAGAAGAAGTGCCCGTCGAGCTCATCGCTGCTCGTGTCGCTTTTCCAATACCACTGGCCATCGGCGCTCTTGGGCCAACGGGGCTCATACACCTTCCACAAAGCGTCACGCTTGGCCTCTTCGCGGTCGCCCTCGATTCGGCCCGCATTGGGATCAGGCCACTCCACAGGTCGGACCGTGCGGGCCACATAGCCTTTCGGCGGCGCAGGGGTTCCACCCTGGGTCACCTTCTGAAGAAATCGCAACGCCTCGAAAGCCCGTGTGGCCCGGGCCTTGGCCTTGGGATCGCGGGTCGCCGCGTAGGCGAAGCACTCGCCGGCCCCGTACATCGCGGTCCACAGTCCGTCATTGTCGGAGTCTTCGGGCGCGGCTGTCGACCGATCCGCCGGAGTCTTCAGCGGGGCTTCGGCGGTGAATCCATACGAGGTGCGGCGGATGTACTGATCGATCTCGCGCTCATAGTGCTCGGCCTTCTGGGCGAGGGTCATGGGCTGATGATCGATGAAGCCCACACCGTTGGACGTGGCGAACCAGGCGCGACCATCGGCTTGGACCCAGGCCTGGGACACCGCATCCGACGGCAGCCAACGCGGTCCCTGACGGTATTGGAACTCGGCGCCATTCCAGCGAATCACTCCGCGGGAGGTGGTGAACCAAACCTCGCCCGCAGGACCTGCAGCGATCCCGGTGAACTCGTTCCACGGGAGTCCGTCTTTGCCCTCGAAGAATCGCCACCCCTTCGGCGTCCGGCACCCCACCCCGGCCTTGCTGGCAAACCAGAGTTGTCCCGAGGCATCGACGGCGACGCCCCGGACCGAACGCACCGCCCAGGCCCGGTCACCCGCGTCGACGATGGATTCGGGCTCCCAGCCCGAGGCCGTCCGACGGACCAATCCATGACTGGAGGCGGCCCACCAATCCCCATCGCGAGTCACTGCCACCTGGGCGAGAGTCCACGACTCCGGCCAGGGTTCCCGGGTCCACTTCCCGGATTCCCAGCGATCCAATCGGTGGGTGGAGACCACCAAGAACCCCTGCCCCATCGGCAGCACTTGGATCACCGAAGATCGTCCGACATCGGCGGTGATCCACTTCCCATCGGCATCCGGAAACGAGAATAAATCCCCCGGCACTTGCCCCCCCGCTGCCAAGGTTTGCCAGCGTCCTTTCTGGTACTGGTACCAAGCACCCTGACCATAGGCTCGAATGGATCCGTCGGGGCCGTCAACGATGAGCGACACCGGCCCTTGGGGGGCGCCCGGATCGGCGGTGAAATGCTTCGAGAGCTCTTGGCGGAACGCCTGCGGTGCGGGCGCCGGAACCTCTTTTACCGAGGCTCCCATCGCCGCTGCGCAATAAATCCAACCCCATGCCAACGCGAGTAACTTCATGAAATATTCAGGCCGACGCGCCGGAGGAATGAGCGATTCGATTCTCAACGAACCGACCGCACCGCTTCCGCCAACTCCCGGACAAATCCACTCACCCGCTCCACCAGGTCCGCCGATTTCCCATGCTCGGCAATCCGGTTGACGATGGCGCTGCCCACGACAATAGCCTCGGCATGTTGGGCCACCTGGCGGGCCTGTTCGGCATTGGAGATGCCGAAGCCGACCGCGATGGGCAACGGGGAATGGGCCCGGATCTTGTCGGTCATCATCGCGATGGTATCGCTGACCTGGCTTTGCATGCCCGTCACGCCTTCGCGGCTGACGTAATAAATGAACCCACGCGCCCGGGGAGCGATCAATGCGATGCGGGCATCGGGTGTCGTGGGAGCAATGAGATACACCGGGCTCAATCCAGCGGAGGCCATGAGCGATTCATAGGTCTCGGATTCTTCGGGCGGAAGGTCCAGCACCAGCAATCCATCCACACCGGCGGCGGCCGCGTCCCGAATGAACCGCTCCACCCCGACGCGGTGCAGCAAGTTGAAATAAATGTAGAGGACGATGGGGATTTGCGACTCCTTGCGAATCTCGGTGATGGTCGCGAGGACCTTGGGCGGCGTGGTGCCGCTCTCCAAGCCACGTTGAGCGGCCAATTGGTTGACGATGCCGTCAGCCAACGGATCGCTGAAAGGAACCCCCAATTCCAGCACGTCGACCCCGGCCGCATCGAAGCCCAAAGCCAGACGACGAGTGGCCTCCAAATTCGGATCACCGGCTCCGATGTAGACCACCAACCCCCGTTGACCGGCCGCCTTGAGGGCGGCGAAGCGTTGCTCGATGCGGTTCATGGGCGAGACGTTGGGACGGGCCCGGGAGGTGAGGCAAGGTGAACTTGCCTTGCTCTCCCGAGCCGTTCCACGGGCTTGCTTCACTGAACCAGTACGCGAAAGAACCGGCTTCCGTTGGATACAGGCACCGCAACCCGAAGCGTAGAAGCCCTTGAGATGGCTGGAATCGCCTCAAACGTACCCCAGGCTCCACCGACCAAATCGTCGCAGAACTGGACCGTGTGAGGGCGACCAGCCGCGGCATTGAACTTCAAAACGAAGCCCGCAGCCGAAGTCTCCAGCGTGACAACAGGCGCCGACGGAGCCCCGCCCACCCGAACCACCACTTCATCACGGGCGGACAAAAGACCATCCTTGATTTGGAATCCGATCACGTAATCTCCGGGTTGGTCGAAGGTCACGGCGGTCCGGGAGGCGGTCGCATCGGCAAAGGTCACCGCAGCCGGGCCACTCATTCCACTCCACTGGAACCCGGGAACTCCGGGTGGCAACGGCAACCCGTCGTCGCTGAAGAGGGCATCCAGCAAGAGCGTTCCCGGAGCAGCCAGTTGGCGATCGACTCCCAGGTCCACGGTCGGCGCCTGATTGGTCGGCAACACGGTGGCTTGCAGAGACAAGTCGAAGCTCAAGTCACTGGAAGAACTCGAGTTCTGATGCACCTCAACGGCCAGCGTGTTCTCTCCTGCCTTCAAGGCGCTGGGATCCAAGCGGTAGTCGAAGTAAGTGGTCTCGTCGGTGCCACCAATGGCGCTGTTGGCCAGCGTTTGATTCACCACATCCCCCTCGGGCAGGTTGTCCTTGGCCACTTGCACGCCATTGAGCCAAACCACCATGCCGTCGTCGCGCAGGACCTTGCACAGCAAAGCCGTGACCGAACCCGGATCCGTGACATCGAATTTCAGACGGAAGTAAGTGGTGATGTATTTGCCGCTGGAATTGGGGCCGAACCCGAGAGTTGTGGCCAGATTCGGATCACCATAACCCAAGATGCCCTTGCCGGTTTTCCAACTGGAATCATCGAAGGCTGGAGCCCGCCAAGCGGCACCCAAATCGACTCCGGTGTCCAGATAGCGCCAACTGGAACCGGCGGGAATCCAAGTCACATCGCTTCCGGACCGACCCGCGGTCAAGACCACGTCGTCGGCCGACGAGAGGGCTCCGTCAGAGACACTCAGGCGCAAACTGTAAGTGCCCTGCCCCGGCAAACGAACTGGGGTGAGACGCTGATTGGGGGATTCGATCACCACCGGGCCCGGGCCTCCCACTTGAGTCCACCGGAAGGTCAAGGCCTCCCCCGGCTTCCCGTCGTCGGAGACAATGCCTTCCAGGGCCGCAGATTGAGGAAACCGGGTCACCGCCGGAAATTCCTGATCGGGACCCGCATCGACACGAGGCGGGCGATTGCTGTCCGAGGTCAGCCCCGGGAGCGGGGGCCCCGCACTGGCCACCCATTGGG
>Ga0255100_1000069_pt1 | contig 47633 bp, 51 predicted proteins | sample Colum_Colum_RepB_2_FD_188449 | JGI IMG/M metagenome (GOLD analysis project Ga0255100, IMG submission 188449) | Freshwater microbial communities from Columbia River, Oregon, United States - Colum_Colum_RepB_8d | ecosystem: Environmental > Aquatic > Freshwater > River | place: USA: Oregon...
GTTCCTAGCGACAGCGCTGGGCATCCCGGTGTCCACCACCCACACCATCACGGGTGCCATCGTGGGGGTGGGATCCACCCAGCGCGCCAGTGCTGTTCGCTGGGGCGTGGCTGGCAACATCATCTGGGCCTGGGTGCTGACCATTCCCGCCAGCGCCTTTGTGGCTGGCGTGGCGTACTGGGTTAGCCTGTCTTTGTACTGAGCGCTGCCAGTGACCAGGGACGCAACCCCCTCATGGGGGTGGTTCACCTCACCCACCTGCTGATCGAGACGCCCGGCGAGGGCGGTCGGTCACTCTGAAATTTTGCGGGCCTCTTCGATCTGGATTTCGAAATAGCGCTGGAAGCTGTACACGATGCTGGACATCAACACGGTGGCGCCAATCAGCAGCGAGGCCACAATGGCAAAAATGGTCGACCAGCGGGTCTGACCCGCCACGGCGTCGGGGTCCTGTCCTGGGTTGAAACGCTGGTTCCAGTCCTCGGTTTTGGTGAGCGCAAACACGATGGCGTTGAGAGCACAGCCCGCGATGTTGAAGCCGAGGATGGGCACCAGCACCCAGCTGAGTGGGTCATCCACCCCGAAGTCCTGAATGCGTTCGAGGCCATACAGGCCCAGCGCGGTGGGGACCGGCAGCAGCCAAGCCAGCCAGTCGTCCTTGCCAAAGAGGTAAAAGCGGTGCAATCCGAAAGGCCCGCCGAGAAATGCCAGCCAGGCTGCCCAAGTCTTGTTTTTCATGGCACGATCATAAACGGCTGGGCGGCTTCAGGCTGGCGGAGTCAGGGTAGGGGAGAAGTCTGGTTATAATCAGCGGTTTTCCAGCGTGTCGCTGGCCGGGTGGCCATGTCGCGTGTCTCAAACGCCGGAAAAGATTTCACCACCCGAAGGATTCAACATGGTCGTCATTCGACTCTCCCGCGGCGGCGCCAAGGCCCGTCCGTTTTTCAACATCGTTGTGGCGGACAAGCGCGTGCGCCGCGACGGCCGCTTCATCGAGCGTATCGGTTTTTACAACCCCATCGCCGTGAAAGGCGAAGAGGGCCTGCGTATTGCCCAGGATCGCCTGGCGTACTGGACAGGCGTTGGCGCTCAGACCTCTCCCACCGTGATGCGCCTGATCAAGCAAGCTGCCGCCAAGGCCGCCTGAGTTGCGCCCGGCTGGCGCTCCAGCGGAGTTCGTCATCGACACGACCTTGTCTCTGGAGCCCGCCGCCCTGCCCGGCGATGCCGTCGAAGTCGGGCGCATACTCGATGCCTGGGGCATCAAGGGCTGGTTCAAAATCCAGCCCTACAGCGCTTCTCCGGAAGCGCTTTTTTCTTCCAAGCGTTGGTTCCTCCAACCCACCGAACGCGGACCACGGCCTTTTGAGGGCACCGTGCTGTTGCGTATTGTGCAGGCCAAGGAGCATTCCGACAGCGTTGTGGCCAGTGCCGAAGACATTCCCGACCGCAACACGGCCGAACGGCTCAAGGGCTCGCGCATCTTCATCAGCCGCGCCAGCTTCCCCACCCCCTCGCCCGATGAGTTTTACTGGGTCGACCTGATGGGTTTGCAGGTGATCAACCGCGAGGGCGTCGAGTTGGGTACCGTGACGGACCTGATGGCCACCGGCCCCAACACCGTGCTGGTGTTGCAGTGGCAAGCACAAGGACAGACGCATGAGCGCATGATTCCGTTCGTCAACGCCTATATCGACAGCGTCGACCTCAAGGCCCGTCGCATCCTGGTCGACTGGCAGCCCGATTACTGAGGCACGGTATGCGTTTCGACGTCATCACCCTGTTTCCCGAGCTCTTTGAGCCCTTCCTTGCCAACGGCGTGACGCGACGTGCGTTCACCTCGGGCCAGGTGGTGGTGCGACTGTGGAACCCGCGTGACTTCGCCCAGGGCGGCTATCGCCGTGTGGACGACCGACCCTTCGGGGGCGGTCCTGGGATGGTCATGATGGCCGAGCCTTTGCGACTGTGTCTGGCCGCGATCCGGCAGGACCGCGGTCACACGCGCGAGCAAGCGCCGTTGTGGCTGTTTTCGCCGTTGGGAGCGGTGTTGAACCATGACCGCGTGGCGACCATGGCAGCGGGCGAGGGGGCTATTTTGTTGTGCGGTCGCTACGAAGGCGTCGACCAGCGTTTCATCGATCGGCACGTCGATGCCCAACTCAGCCTGGGTGATTTCGTGCTGTCAGGCGGCGAAATCGCCGCCCTGGCCCTGCTGGATGCGACCACACGACTCTTGCCTGGCGTGCTCAACGATGACGCCAGCCACCAACTCGACAGTTTTCACCCCGCGCTGGACGGGTTGCTCGATTGCCCCCACTACACCCGGCCTGAGGTCTGGGAAGGTGAGGGGGTCCCGGCGGCCTTGTTGTCGGGCCACCACGCCCAGATCGAGCGTTGGCGGCGCGATCAGCGCCTGCTGCTGACCGCACAGAACCGGCCCGATCTGCTGACCCGGGCCCGGATCCAGGGCCGGCTGAACGAGGCGGATGAGCGGGTTCTGCAAGCCGGTTCGCCCGCCCGGTCGGGCTCTTCGGGATCTTCGCACTAGGGGGGATCTAAGGCCGGCCCACCTGGGATGGCCTGCGAACCGGCCCCCTGCCAGGGGCAAGTCCCGAAGCAAGTGGACCGGAATAGGCCCAAAACCTGGAATAGATTGGGTTACAATAGCAGGCTTTCGATCCTCTGGTCGGCCGTCTGGCGATACGTGCGCATGCGCTATCAAGCCGGGCCCTTAGTGCAGCGCGACCACGATCCTATGAGGCATTTATGAACCTGATTCAGACTCTCGAGCAAGAAGAGATGGCCCGCCTGGGCAAGAAGATTCCCGATTTCGCCCCTGGTGACACCGTCATCGTGAGCGTGAATGTGGTGGAAGGCACCCGCAAGCGTGTGCAGGCCTATGAAGGCGTGGTGATTGCCAAGCGCAATCGCGGCCTCAACAGTGGCTTCACCGTGCGCAAGATTTCCAGTGGCGAAGGCGTGGAGCGCACGTTCCAGACCTACAGCCCGTTGATCGCTGGCATTGAAGTCAAGCGCCGCGGTGATGTGCGCCGCGCCAAGCTCTACTACCTGCGTCAGCGCAGCGGCAAGTCGGCCCGTATCAAGGAAAAGCTGGTGTACAAGAACGCACCGGCTGCTCAATAAGCCTTCAATGTCTGCCAGCCAGCCGTCTTGCCTGGCTGTCGACCCGAAAAGCCGCCTTTGGTCCCAGAGGCGGCTTTTTTTCATCCCCTGTTGTCGCCTCGCGCCTCATGTCCCAACCCTTCACCCCGCTGACCCAGTTGCCCAACTTTGACCCGTTGCGCATGCCCGTTCTCGGGGTGGACGACCATCTGCCGGCGGTACCCCTGGAGCGGTTGCAGCCCCAGGCGTTGCGGGAGCGTTTTCAGCAATCTCGTGAGTGGACCCCCGAGATCCTGCGCGAACGCAGCTTTTCTCAGCGCGAGCCGGCCCTGGCGGCGGTGCTGATCGGCATCGTGATGCGTGAGCAGCCCACGGTGCTGCTGACCCAGCGCACCGCCCATTTGTCCACCCATTCCGGACAGGTGGCCTTTCCCGGCGGTAAGGTCGACGCGACGGACCGCGATGTGGTGGACACGGCCTTGCGTGAGTCCCACGAGGAGGTCGGCCTGGAGCGCGATCAGGTTCAGGTGCTGGGCACGATATCCGACTACGTGACTGGCACGGCGTTTGTGGTCACGCCGGTCGTCGGGCTGGTGTCTGCCGATCACACCCTCAAACCCAACCCCCATGAGGTCGCCTCGGCGTTTGAAGTCCCGCTGGCCTTTCTCATGAATCCGGCGTTTCATCGACGCCATGCCCTGGAGGCCGAGGGGCGTCGTCGCGAGTGGTTCTCCATGCCGTACCAGGATGGTGATGAACAGCGCTTCATTTGGGGCGCCACCGCCGGCATGATCCGGAATTTCTACCGTTTTTTGATGGCGTGACGGGCGGTATCATCCGCTCATGAGCTTTCTTGCGCTGCTGTTTGCCCTCCTGATCGAACAAGCCCGACCGCTGGCCGAGCGCAACCCGATCCATGATGGCATGGGGCGTTACGCGCGCTGGATGCAACGCATGCTGGACGCGGGTTTGCAAGGGCATGCCATGAGCGCCTGGCTGCTCAGCGTGCTGGGCCCGGCGTTGCTGGCATGGCTGGTCCATTGGGCGTTGCTGGCCTGGTTGGGGTGGCCGGTGGCGATGCTGTGGAGCATCGTCTTGCTGTATCCCACCCTGGGGTTTCGACAGTTCAGTCATCATTTCACCGACATCCGTGACGCCTTGGACAGTGGCGACGAAACCCGTGCCCGCGAGTTGCTGGCGCAGTGGAAACAGGTGGACGCCAGCTTGCTGCCCCGACAGGAAATTGTTCGACATGTGATCGAGCACTCCGTGGTGGCCGCGCATCGCCATGTGTTTGGTGTGCTGGCCTGGTTTTCCGTTCTGGCCGCACTGGGGCTCGGGCCTGCAGGGGCTGTGTTGTACCGCATGAGCGAATTTGCCAGCCGCCTGTGGCGTGCCGGCGGGGTGCACCGTGATGGAACACCGCAGGCCAGCCAGCCGCTCAGCGACCTGGCCGCTCAGGCCTGGTACTGGATCGATTGGGTGCCGTCTCGACTGACCGCCTTGTCCTTCGCGGTGGTGGGTAATTTTGAAGAAGCGATTGATTGTTGGCGCACCCATGCCCAGCAATTTCCGGACGACAACGATGGTGTGGTGCTGGCCGCCACTTCCGGGGCTGTCAATGTCCGCTTAGGCGGCGAAGGCCTGCGTGCGACCCATGCCATGTCCGATGATGACCGCATGGACAGTCCCAGTACCCCCGGGCGTGAGCCCGAGTTGGCCCACTTTCGCAGCATCGTGGGCCTGGTGTGGCGCACGGTGGTGATGTGGCTGGTGCTGCTGGCCCTGCTGACCTTGGCGCGCTTGTTGGGCTGAGCGTTTCAGCGCGGTTGGCGTGGGTCACGCCATGGTGACTCGCCTCAGTAGGCAGGCTGAGACAGTTCCTCGAACAACTGCTGATACAGACGATGGCGCGATTCGCTGATGTCGCCTCGCGCAACCGCAGCTTGCACATGACAGCCGGGTTCGTGGCGATGTGTGCAGTTGTAAAAGCGGCACTCTCCGGCATGCTTGAGCAAATCGGGCATCAAGCGTGTCAGGGCGGTGGGTTCGAGATGCTGCAAGCCAAAGGCCTGGAAACCCGGTGAATCGATCAGTGCGGTGGCGTGCGAGCGATCCACCCAATACCAGGTGGTGGTGGTTGTGGTGTGTCGTCCGGATTGCAAGGCCAGTGACAGCTCGCCAGTGGCAGCCCCGGCATTGGGAACCAGTCGGTTGATGAGGCTGCTTTTGCCAGCGCCCGAGGGGCCGAGCACCAGGGTGGTGTGGCCCGTCAGACGTTCGCACAAGGTGGCAAGACCGGCAGGGTCGACGGCTTTCAGCGACAGCGGCAACACCTCATAGCCCATGCTGCGGTAAGGGGCCAGACGCTCCCACGCCAAGGCAAAAGGCTCGGCCAGGTCTTGTTTGTTCAGCACGATGAGCGGCTGGATTTTTTCGGCCTCGGCAGCGATCAAGGCGCGTGTGAGCTGCTCTTGGGAAAATTCGGGCTCGGCAGCAATGAGCACCAGCAGCCGATCCAGGTTGGCCGCAAAGGATTTGGTGCGGATTTCGTCTTGTCGGTAAAACAAATTGCGTCGCGTGTCGATGGCCTCGATGCTGCCTTCATCTGAACTGGGCAACCACCACACGCGGTCACCCACCACTGCTTGATTTTTTTTGCCTCGGGGATGACACAAGCGCCGGGAGCCATCCTCGGACTCCACCACCACATGCCGGCCATGGCTGGCAATCACCAGCCCGTGTTGCTTCATGTTGCCATGCGCGCGAGCCGTTGCGAGGCCGGCGGATGCGAGTAATAAAACGCCACGTAGAGGGGGTCGGGGGTCAACGTGGAGGCATTGTCCTGGTAGAGCTTGAGCAGGGCGCTGGCCAAGTCACGCGCAGGCGTTTGTTGCATGGCATAGGCGTCAGCCTCGAATTCATAGCGCCGTGATCGCGAGCTGGACAGCGGCGTGATAAAGAAACTGGCCAGGGGCACCACTTGCATGAACAGCAACAGCGCCAGCGCATCATTCGACACCAGCGCTGCCGCCTGATCGCCCACGCTGAGGGCCATCTGGGGTGTCACGCCCAAGCCGGTGAAAAACCACACCTGCTGGCTCAACCAGCCCAGCAACGCCAAGCCCAGCAACGTCACGATAAAACTGGTCGCCATCATCTTGAGCACATGACGGTGCTTGAAGTGACCCAACTCATGGGCCAGCACCGCCCGCATTTCAGCCGGGGAGAGTTGCTTGAGCAGCGTGTCGAAAAACACCACGCGCTTGTTGGCCCCAAAGCCGGTGAAAAACGCATTCGAGTGGGCCGAGCGACGACTGCCGTCCATCACGAAAAATCCCTGGGCGGTGAAACCTGCACGCGCCATCAACTCACTGACTTGCTGCTTGAGGGATTCGTCCTCCAGCGGCGTGAATTTGTTGAAGAGCGGCATGATCACATTGGGCGCAATCCACATCACAAACATCTGGAACACCACCAGTGCAATCCAGGCCCACAGCCACCACAGGCTACCGCCAGCGGCCATCAGCCACAGGATGAGCCACAGGAGGGGCAGCCCCAGCACCAGTCCCAGCACCACCCCTTTGACCAGATCGCTCAGCCACAGCCCCCAGGTCATCTTGTTGAATCCAAAGCGTTGCTCCACCCCAAAGGTTTGGATCAGCGACAGCGGCAGACCCAACAGTCCACCGATCAGGACAAAACTCAGGACCAGAGCCAGTTGCTGCAACATGCCGGGCCCCATCGCGTCCAGCAAGCTGCGGTTGAGCCAGTCCAGCCCGCCCAGCAAAGTCCAGCCCACCAACATCAGCGCGTCCAACGCAATGTCCCAGACGGTCAGCCGCGATTTCGCCAGCGTGTAGTCGGCTGCTTTTTGATGCGCATCCAGCGTGATCGAGCGTTCGAAGGCGCTGGGCACGGCCTGGCGGTGCTGGGCCACATGGCGGGCCTGCCGGGTTGCCAGCCAGAGTTTGGTGCCCAGGTTGGCCAGCAGCAGCAGCGCCAGGCCCAGAGTCATCAGATAGGAAGCATTCATGGCGCCAGAGTGTAGGCGAAGGCGGGAGGCCTCTGGGGATGCGAGACAATCCCGTCATGACTGCACCTGATGTGACCCCCCCGACTTTGGCCAAATCCGACTTGAACCTGGTCTGGATCGATTGTGAAATGACCGGACTTGACCCGGAGCGCGAGCGACTGATCGAGATTGCCGTGGTGATCACCGGGCCTGATCTGACCCCCCGCATCGAAGGTCCGGTGCTGGTGATTCATCAGCCTGACGAGGTGCTCAACGCCATGGACGCCTGGAACAAGGGCACCCATGGCCGCAGTGGCCTGATCGATAAAGTCAAAGCGTCCAGCCTGACCGAGGCCCAGGCGGAGGCGGAGTTGCTGGCCTTCATCCAGCGCTATGTGCCCAAGGCCAGTTCACCGCTGTGTGGCAACACCATCAGCCAGGACCGGCGGTTTCTGGTGAAGTACATGCCGCGCCTGGAGGCCTGGCTGCACTACCGCAACCTGGATGTCAGCACCCTCAAGGAATTGGCGAGGCGCTGGAAACCCGAGGTGTACGCGGCGTTCAAAAAGCAGCAAAAGCACACCGCGCTCGCTGATGTTCAAGAGTCGATCGATGAACTGGTGCATTACCGCCAGCACTTTCTCTTGCCCTGAGTCTGTGGTGCAGATTCCACGCATACCCAGGGATTTGAGGGAAAACCCGGTGTTGTGCCATAATGTGGGTATTGCTTCCAAGCAATCCGAACGCATCACCCTCACGCCTTGAGGCCTATCCGGCCGTCGCGTTGATCCAGTCAACGCTGAATTTGTCTGCAGGTTGATGTTGTCTTATCAACCTTCAGATGACACCGGCCTGCTTTGCCAGGCGGTGAGATGCATGACTGATTCCTATGTTCCCGTGGGCGAACTCGCCTTGTCTGTGCCCGCGTCCGTCGACCTCGTCGATGACGCTGTGGCGGTATTGCCCGAGCCCGTCGAGGCCACTGCTTCGCCCTCCGAGTCAGTCCTTTCACACACGGCCCTCCATGAGACGGCCGTCGAAGGGGCCCGCGACGTTCCCCCTGATGCGGTGATGCCCGCCGCTCACCCGACGACATCCCATCCCTTTGCCGACCTCGGTCTTGCCCCCGAGTTGGTGGCTGCGGTGGCCCAACTCGGCTTCACCGAACCCACCCCTGTGCAGGCCAAGGCCATTCCCATGGCCTTGCCGCAGTCCCATGGCGCCAAGGGCCATATCGACCTGATGGTGTCCAGCCAGACCGGCAGCGGCAAGACGGCGGCCTTCTTGCTGCCGCTCTTGCACACCCTGTTGCAGCAGCGTCAAGCGCGTGTGGAAATCGAAGCTCAGGAATGGGCCCGTCGAGTGGCTGAAGCTGCCGCCGCGGGGCAGCCTGCGCCGCGGCGCCCCAAGCGCAAGGACCCGACCCATCCGCGCAATTTCAGGCCCTGTGTGCCCGGTGCGCTGGTGTTGTGTCCCACACGAGAACTCGCTCAGCAAGTGGCCCATGACGCCATTGGCCTGGTGAGTCACGCCAAGGGCTTGCGCATTGCCCACGTGGTGGGCGGCATGCCGTACGCCGTGCAGATCGCCCGCTTGCAAAACGCCGATCTGGTGGTGGCTACACCGGGTCGCTTGCTCGACCTGCAGCGCTCGGGACAGATCCAGTTGGAGCAAGTGCAATTCCTGGTGCTCGACGAAGCGGACCGCATGCTCGACCTGGGTTTTACCGAAGACCTGGCCGAGGTCAACCAGCTGACCGTGGACCGCCACCAGACCATGATGTTCAGCGCCACCTTTGCGCCGCGCATCCAGCAACTGGCCGCCCGAGTCATGCGCACGCCGCAACACGTGCAGATCGACTCGCCGCAAGAAAAACACGCCAACATCCGTCAGACCCTGTTCTGGGCCGACAACCGTGACCACAAGCGTCGCTTGCTGGACCACTGGCTGCGCGAACCCAGCATCGAGCAAGCCATTGTGTTTGCCAGCACCCAGATTGAATGCGATGCCTTGGCCCAAGACCTGCAGCAAACCGGCTTTGCGGCCGTGGCGTTGCATGGTGCGCTGAGCCAAGCCTTGCGCAACCGTCGTCTGATGGCCCTGCGCAATGGCCAGGTGCAGATTCTGGTGGCCACGGATGTGGCGGCGCGAGGCATCGACGTGCCCAGCATCACCCACGTCTTCAATTACGGCTTGCCGATGAAGTCCGAGGACTATGTGCACCGCATCGGCCGAACCGGCCGTGCGGGTCGCGATGGCCTGGCCGTGACGCTGGCCGAGTTCCGTGACCAGCGCAAGATTCAGGGCATCGAAGCCTACACCCGACAGCCCCTGCAGACCGAAGTCATTCCCGGTCTGGAGCCCACCCAGCGCCTGCAGCCTGCACGCAAGATGCAGGACCGCCGTGGTGGTGGCAAGGGTCGTTCGGATCAACGCCCCAACAACGTCTGGGGTGCCGGGGGTGGTCAGCAACGTTCATCGCAAGGACGTGGGGACGGCTTCAAGCCTCGCGCTGACGGCTTTGCGCGTCAAGGCGAGGGGTTGGCTCGCAAGGGCGCAGGCTTTGCCGGCGACGGTTTCCAGCGCCGCGACGAAGGCTTTCAACGCCGAGATGAAGGTTTTCAGCGCCGCGACGAGGGCTTCCAACGTCGTGACGAAGGGTTTCAGCGTCGCGAGGATGGATTTCAGCGTCGCCACGAAGGTGGTCCGAGACAGGGCGAGGGCTTCGGACACAAGACCGAAGGCTTCAAGCGCAAGAGCGAGGGGGCAGTGCGTCAGGCCGTCGCCGCGGGTCGTGCATCCGGTCCAGGCGCTGAGCGTCGGGGTCCGATGCAAATTCGCAGCAATGGAAAACCCGCCGGCCCTCGCGCAGCCTTCAAGCCGCGTTCGCGCTGAGCGTCTGCTTGCGGTTCAGATCAACGGGGTGACGGCGCCGTCCATGGCCAAGGTCGCACCCGTGACGTAACTGGCACGCGCCGAGGCCAGGTACACCACCGTGTCGGCAATTTCCTCAGGTTTGGCAATGCGACCCAGTGGCAACTTGGCGCTGGAGCGCGCGAGCACTTCTTCCGTGCTCACTCCGCCGGCACGTGCCTCGGCGGTCAAGCCCTCTTGCAGCCGTTCGGTCAGGGTTAGGCCAGGGTTGACCGCGGTCACGCGCACTCCTTGCGCCCCGTAAGCGGCAGCCATGCCGGCAGTGACCAGCATGAGCGCAGCATTGGCAGCGCCGCCGGGCATGTGTATCGGGCTGGCCACCTTGCCGCCCTGGCCAATCACGTTCACGATGACGCCGCGCTGCCGTGCCCCCATCCGCTTGACCACGGGGTCCATCATGTGGATGTAGGTGAAGTACTTGGCCTGCATGGCGTCCTGCCAGGCCTCGGGCGTGAGTTCAGCCGCGGGCGTGCGCTTGGCGGCACCGGCCGAATTGACCAGCACATCCACAGGGCCGAAGTGTTTTTCGGCGGCGTCCAGGGCACGCACGGCGTCTGCAGCATCCCGCAGGTTGGCCGAGACCGTGAAGATGCGGGCGGCGCGGTCGGCACCGGTGTTGAGCTTGGCAGCACCATGCGAGAGGTTGGCCGGGTCACGCGAGACCAGGGTGACGCGAGCGCCTTCCTGCAGGAAGGCCTCGGCGCAGGCCAGGCCAATGCCCTTGCTGCCGCCAGTGATCAAGATGTGTTGTTGAGCGAGTTGCAGGTCCATGGGGTCTCCAGAAGAGGTGTCGGAATGGGGCGCGATTCTAGGACGCGCGGTTCAACGGGGCTGTAGCCTTCATGACGCCCGGGGGAAGGATCAAGCGGGAAAGACGGGTTCGCCCAGATTCAGCATCAGGCGGTTGGCCCAGGCAAAGATGGCGATGGCGTGAATCAGATCCAGGATCTCGGCATCGCTCAGGCCGGCATCGGCCAGTCGCTGCAGGCTGCTGTCGGCGATGTCGTGGGGGTGCAAGGTGAGTTCGATGGAAAACGCGACGATGGCACGCTCACGCGCGTTGGTACCCGCGGTGGCTGGATCGGCAAACACCTGGGCAATCACATCCTGACGTTTGGCCAGTTGCTCGAATCGCTGGGCATGCACCGAGGCGCAGTACACGCAGCCATTCACACGCGAGACCACGGTGGAGGCCAGTTCGCGTTCGGCACGGGACAGCCCGCCGGGGGCGTACATGATGGCGTTGAACGCGGTCGAGCGCTGGTCCAGAATCTCGGCCTGATGCACCAGCAGCAGGTAATAGTCGGAGACCTTGGCCTTGGGGTGGCTGCTTTCCAGCACCTGCATCTGCTTGGGCGTTGCCTGATCGAGTTGAACCGTGTCCAACCAGGCCTTCCAGTCCAGCGTGGCGTTGGTGAAACCGTGGGATTCGAGCAAAGTGGTCATGAGGAACTCCCCGTCATTGGGCGCGCCAGCGCTTGAGGGCTTGCAGGCCGGAGACCAGCCGCGCCTGGTAGGACAGGTAGGCAATCCACTGCGCCAGGGCGACCACCGCCGCGGTGCTCAGCCCTGCGGCGGGCAGGGTGTGGAGCAAGGCCTGGTCGCCGGTGATGGGCTTGGTGATCAAGGCGCGCACAAATGTCAGGACGGCCCGCAGTCGACCTTCCTGCACCTCAGACGGTTGATCCCGGAACACCGCGTCAAGCAGGTTGGCTGGCCAGGTGTCATCCAGTTGTGCGCGGTAATACGCCTCCAGCACCGGACAAGGCGTGAGCCGCGCGGCATACCAGCCCACCAGCAAGCGATCCTGAACGCTCAGGCCATCCACCTCGGGACTGAGGAGGGCGTCATGACTGCCCTGGGTGGCATGAACGACTTTGTCGCGTTGATGGCGGACCGCGTGCAGTGGCATGCCGGGGGCAAGACCGACCAGGTGGTCGACCACATCGGCACCGGGGGTGGAGGCTGAGGTCATGGCAGTGAAGGGTGGGTGCAGGGCGCGCAGGCGTTGCGGCTAGGGGGCTAAGACAAGCATGCGCTGATGCATCGATGATAGCCGGAGCCTGATGCCCGGCAGGTGCCTTCGTGTCACAATGCCGGCATGAAAAAAATGCTGCTTCTCAACGGACCCAACCTCAACCTGCTGGGCTTGCGCGAGCCGCAACAGTATGGACGTACCACCCTGGCCGATGTCGAGGCCATGTGCCAGGAAGCGGCCAAGCGCCTGGGTGTTGAGTTGGAGTGTTTTCAAAGCAACTGGGAGGGCGCCCTGATTGACAAGATTCACGACTACGGTCGCCTGTTCAAATCCGGTCAAGCCGTCGGGGTTGTGTTCAACCCTGGGGCGTTCACCCACACCTCGGTGGCCTTGCACGACGCCATCAAGGGCGTGGATGGACTGCCGGTGATCGAGATCCACATCTCCAACGTGCATGCCCGTGAAAGCTTCCGACACCATTCCTATGTGTCGCCGGCGGCGGCAGGCATTGTGGTGGGCTTTGGCGTGCAGGGCTACCTGCTGGCCATGGAAGGCCTGATGCGCAAGCAGGCCACGGTCTGATCAAGGGACTGAAGGGACGGCCCGCTGCGAGCTGCTTCCAGCCCGTCGGCCAGAATCAAACCGGGGCCGGATGCAAGTCGGTGATCCGACCGGCCTTGATCATCTGGCCCGGCACACTGTGACCCACCAGATCCGGCAAGCCTCGGCCAATGACCAGTAGCCGGTCCAGGTCGATCCCGGTTTCGTAGCCCAGACACATCAACAGGTGAATGGCATCCTCGCTGGAAATGTTGCCACTGGCCCCCGGCGCGTAGGGGCATCCCCCCAGCCCACCCAGTGAGCCATCGAAGCGGTGAATGCCCGCGCGTGCAGCGGCCATCACATTGGCCACGCCCATGCCTCGGGTGTTGTGAAAGTGGAAGGTCATTTGCAACTGCGGAAATGCCTTGAGCATGGCCTCGGCCATTGCTTCCACCTGGGCGGGATGCGCCATGCCGGTGGTGTCGCAGATCGTGAGGCCGCGCACCCCCAGATCGGCGAAGCGGTGAGCAAAACGCAGCACCTCGCTGAGCGGAACATCGCCTTCCATCGGACACCCGAAACAGGTCGAGAGCGAGACGTTGATGGGGGTCTTGCCATCCACCCATTGAATGACCGAGGCCAGCCCTGCAAAACTGTCCTCCCGGCTTTGACGCAGGTTGGCCCGGTTGTGCGTCTCGGAGGTGGACATCACCAGGTTGAGTTCGTCCGCTCGGGACGCCATGGCGCGCTCTGCACCTCGCAAATTGGGCACCAGCACCGTGTATTCCACGCCCGCCACGCGCTGGATGCGTCCCATGACCTCCTCGGCATCCCGCAACATGGGAATGGCCTTGGGGGAGACGAAGGAAGTGACCTCGATCTTGGCGTAGCCACACAGGCTCAAGGCGTCGATCAGCGCCACCTTGTCGTCGGTGGGGATGAAGGTGGGCTCGATTTGAAACCCGTCGCGGGTCACCACTTCGTTGAAATAGATACGGGTCATGCGGATGCTCCGGTGGGGGCCGAGGCAACGATGCCCTGGGCCTTGAGTTGTTCAATCTGAGATGCGGTCAGGCCAATGTCTCGCAAAATGGTGTCGGTGTCTTGCCCCAGCACCGGTGCATTGCGACGGTGCTCGCCGGGGGTGCGCGAGAGTTTGGGGACGATGCCTGGCACCAACATGTCGCTGCCGTCTTCCAACGTGACGTGTTGCAGCATGCCGCGCGCTTCGTAATGCGGATCAGCGGCAATGTCGGCCACGGTGTAGATGCGGCCGGACGGGACGCTGGCTTTTTCCAGTGCAGCCAGCACCTCGTCCACGGTGCGGGTCGCGGTCCAGGCGCCGATGGCAGCATCGAGTTCTTCCACCCGGGCCACCCGGCCGGTGTTGTCGGCCAAGGACGGGTCTTGACCCAGGTCGTCACGGCCAATGCAGGTCATCAGTCGCTTGAAGATGCTGTCGCCGTTGCCGGCCACCAGGGCATAGCCGCCATCACGGCAGCGATAGGCGTTGGTGGGCGCAATGCCGGGCAGGGCGCTGCCCGCCGGTCCGCGCACTGCACCAAAGGCGCTGTACTCAGGCAAGAGACTTTCCATGCAGTTGAAGACCGCTTCGTACAGCGCCACGTCGATGACCTGGCCCTGGCCGGAGCGGTGACGCTCTTGCAACGCCATCAAAATGCCGATCACGCCATGCAACGAGGCCAGCGTGTCACCCAGGGACACGCCCACGCGCACTGGCACCCGACCTGGCTCGGCGGTGAGGTGGCGCAGACCGCTCATGGCCTCGGCCACCACACCAAAGCCGGGACGATCCCGGTAGGGGCCGGTCTGGCCATAACCGCTGATGCGTAACACGATGAGTTTGGGGTTGAGGGCTTGCAACGCGTCCGGGCCCAGGCCCCAGCCTTCCATCGCACCCGGGCGAAAATTTTCGATCAGCACGTCGGCTTCGCAAGCAAGATCGCGCACGATGGCCTGGGCCTGCGGCTGGCGCAAATCCAGCGCCAAGGATTGCTTGTTGCGCGACTGCACCTGCCACCACACCGACGTGCCGTCCTTGATGAGGCGCCATTTGCGCAAGGGGTCTCCGCTGCCGGGAGGTTCGATCTTGATGACCTCCGCGCCAAAGTCGGCCAGGGTTTTGGCCGCAAACGGGCCGGCAATCAGTTGGCCCATTTCCAGCACCTTGAGACCCGCGAGCGGGCCTTGAGACGGAGTGGGCAGAGAGGAAAAGTGTTGAGCAGCAGTCATGGGCAAGAGTGTGCCCAGGGCCGTCGCACCTGTCCATTGCTATTGCGGACGCCGAGCCTTCGCCATTGGCGAACGCTCGCGCCGAGCGCTGGATGTCGGGGCTGTGTGGCGGTGGGCTGCATCGGCCAGATGCGCCATCAGCACCCGCACCGCTTCATCCTGCTGCCGGCCCGCACCTGCAGCGAGCAGCAGGCGTCGACGCGCCCAGTCATTGGTCAAGGCACGGCAGGTGAGCCCCATGGCCTGGGCCAGGGGTTCGACGGCCGCACGGGGTAGCACGGAGATGCCCAGGCCGGCAGCGACCAAGTGACAGACCGCGTCGAAGCTGCGCACCTGCATGCGCACACGCAAGGGCATGCCTCTTTGCTCCGCCGCCCATTGCATGGACTGCAGCAAGGCGGCACCCGCATTCATCCCGATGATGTCCTCATCCAGCGCTTCGTCAAAGGAAATGGGCTTGCGGTGTCGGGCCAGTGCATGCGTGCGAGGCAGCACCAGGACCAGTTCGTCGTGAGCAAATACCTGTGGCATCAGATCGTCGGCAGACGGCCCTTCCACAAAAATGCCCAGGTCACAGCGCCCCTCGCGCAGGGCGCTCACCACCGATGTGGTCACTTGTTCTTCCAAGTCGACTCGAATCTCGGGATGCCGTTGGGAAAACTCCGCCAGCAGAGGCGGCAGAAACTGGTTCAGCGCCGCCGTGCTGGTGCACAGATGCACATGGCGGGTGTGGCCCTCGCGCAGGTCGGTCACTTCATGACCCAAACGCTCCAGGTTCTGCAACAAGGCCAGGCCGTGTCGCACCATCACTTCGCCAGCCGCCGTGAGGTGTAAACCTCTGGCATGACGCTCGAACAAAGGGCTGCCCAGCGTGGCTTCCAGTTCTTTGAGCCGCCGGCTGGCGGCGGCCGGCGCCAGATGCATGTCCTGCGCGGCGGCTGTCAGGTTACCGGTACGTGCGCACGCCAGGGCCAACCGCAGCGAGGTGAGGTCGAGTCGTGAGAGGTTCATGCACGGCCTCCATCCAGGGGCAAGGGGAGGGCGGTTTTGTAGCGCACTTGCTTGAGTGCGAAGCTGGAACGGATTTTCTCCACCCCTGGGATGGGGGTGAGTTGTTCCAGGATGAATTTCTCGAGCGCGCCAATGTCTGCCACCGCCACCCGGATGAGGTAGTCCGAGTCACCCGTCATCAGGTAACACTCCATCACCTCGTCGTGCTCGGCGATGCGGCGTTCAAAGTCCGCCAGGGCTTGCTTGCTCTGGGTTTTCAGGCTGATGTTGATGAACACGTTCAAGCCCAAGCCCAGGGCCGTGGCGTTGGCCAGGGCCACATAGCGTTGGATCACGCCGCCAGCCTCTAGCGCCTTCACCCGTGCCAGGCAGGGCGAAGGGGACAGATGCACCCGGCGTGCCAACTCCACGTTGGACAGCGCGCCGTCACGCTGCAAGTGGTCGAGTATGCGCAAATCGATCGTATCCAGCTTCATATGCCAATAAACTGTTAATTTGACGCATATTATGCTTCCAAAAGGCCTGATGCAGTCCTAAATTGGCATCCTATTTGGCGATGAGCCATTTATCGTTGTGTCCCATGAACGCACCCTTCCCCCTCTCCCTCTTACAAGCTTCTGAACACGCGGGTGATGCAGACCCGGCCGAAACCCAGGAGTGGCGTGAAGCCTTTGATGCCCTGCTGGCCACGCAAGGCCCCGACCGCGCCCGCTTCATGCTCGACGAGTTGATTCGCCTGGCACGGCAGCGGCAGGTGGGTTGGCAACCGGATTTGTGCACACCCTATGTCAACAGCATTCCGGTCGAGCGTCAGCCCGCCTTCCCAGGCGACCTGGCGATTGAAGAACGACTGGCCTCTCTCATGCGCTGGAATTCCCTGGCGATGGTCGCGCGTGCCAACCAGGCCTATGGTGAATTGGGTGGCCATATCGCCAGCTACGCCAGCGCGGCCGATCTGTTCGAAACCGGCTTCAACCACTTCTTCCATGCCCGCAACGACCAGCACCGAGGCGACCTGGTGTTTTTTCAGCCGCACAGTGCGCCTGGCGTGTACGCACGGGCTTTTCTCGAGGGTCGACTCAGCGCTGAAGATCTGACCTACTACCGCCAGGAAATTTCTGCGCCGTTCGCCTCCAGAGGCCAGGGTGCACGCGGCCTCTCGAGTTACCCCCATCCCTACCTCATGCCGGACTTCTGGCAGTTCCCCACCGGGTCCATGGGCATCGGCCCCATCAGCTCCATCTACCATGCGCGCTTCATGCGCTACCTCAGCCACCGACAACTGCTCGATTGCCATGGTCGCAAGGTGTGGGGCGTGTTCGGTGACGGCGAGATGGATGAACCCGAATCCATGAGCGCGCTGACCCTGGCCGCGCGTGAAAGCCTGGACAACCTCACCTGGGTGGTCAACTGCAACCTGCAGCGACTCGACGGCCCGGTGCGTGGCAACGGCCGCATCGTGGATGAGCTCGAGCAACTGTTTGCGGGCGCCGGCTGGCATGTCATCAAGCTGCTGTGGGGTAGCGATTGGGACGGCCTGTTTGCCCGTGATGTGACCGGGGCGCTGGCCCGCGCGTTTGCCAACACGGTGGATGGTCAGATGCAAACCTTCGCCGCCAAGGACGGTCGCTTCAACCGCGACACCTTCTTTGGGCAGAACCCGGAACTCGCCCACCTCGCGCAAGGCATGACCGATGAGCAAATTGACCGACTCAAGCGCGGTGGCCACGACCTGGTGAAGATTTACGCCGCCTACCAGGCGGCCGCGCAACACCGCGGTCAACCAGTGGTGATCCTGGCCCACACCAAGAAGGGCTACGGCATGGGCTCAGCGGGGCAGGGCAAGATGACCACGCACTCGCAGAAGAAACTCGACGAGCAAGACCTGATCGAATACCGCAACCGGTTCAATCTGCCGCTCACTGACGAGCAGGCGAAGTCCCTCAGTTTCTACAAGCCAGCCGACGACAGCCCCGAAATGCAGTACTTGCACGCGCGGCGTGCCGCGCTGGGGGGCTTCCTGCCAAAGCGTCATACCGACTGCGACCCGATTGCTGTGCCCGCCTTGAAGGAGGTGGGGCAGTTTGCGGTGCAACCGCAGGGCAAGGAGATGAGCACCACCATGGCGTTTGTGCGCCTGCTGGGCAACCTGCTCAAGGACCCGGTGTTGGGTCCGCGCATCGTGCCCATCGTGGCCGATGAGGCCCGCACCTTCGGCATGGCCAACTTGTTCAAGCAGGTGGGCATTTATTCCAGCGTGGGTCAACGCTACGCGCCTGAAGATATCGGTTCGGTCCTCAGCTACCGCGAAGCCATGGATGGTCAGATCCTGGAAGAAGGCATCTCCGAAGCGGGGGCCATCGCCAGCTGGACGGCGGCGGCCACGAGTTACAGCGTGCACGGCATGGCCATGCTGCCGTTTTACATCTATTACTCGATGTTCGGCTTTCAGCGTGTGGGCGACCAGATCTGGGCCGCCGCAGACCAACGCCCGCGCGGCTTTCTGCTGGGCGCGACCTCGGGCCGCACCACCCTGGGGGGTGAAGGTTTGCAACACCAGGACGGCACCAGCCACCTGATGGCGGCCACCATCCCCAACTGCAAGGCCTGGGACCCGGCGTTCTCGGCCGAGATGGCGGTGATCGTCGACCGCGGCATGCGCGAGATGATGGTCGAGCAGCAAGACGTTTTCTACTACATCACCCTGATGAACGAAAACTACGCGCAACTCGATTTGCCTGACGGCGCCGAGGAGAACCTGCTGCGGGGTGCCTATCGGCTCATGCAACTGCGCCCCCAGCCCGCTGCCGTCGCTTCTTCAAACCAGGCAGCCCAGACAAGCCAGGCGGGAAAGGGGGCGCCGCCCCTCCCACCGAGCGCTGCACCGTCGCTCACTCTGCTGGGGTCGGGAGCTATCCTCACCGAAGTCATCAAGGCTGCCAACGCCCTGGTTGAACAAGGTGTTGCCGTGGATGTGATCAGCGTGACCAGCTGGAGCCAGCTGGCGCGAGATGGTCAGGCCTGCGAGGCTGACGAGACCACACCCTTTCTCACGCGCCTGCTGAATGAGACGCAGGGTCCCGTGGTGGCCGCCACCGACTACGTGCGCGCTGTGCCGGAGTCGGTGCGGGCGTATGTGCCCGTGGGGCGCACCTACGCCACGTTGGGCACGGACGGTTTTGGCCGCAGTGACACCCGATCGGCCCTGCGCTCGTTCTTCGGGGTCGACGCCGCCAGCATCCAGGCGGCGGCTCACCGTGCCTTGACGCGGTGACAGCAACTCGGGGCGATGCCCTCTAACATCGCGCCATGAAGATCGTCGACATCCGTGAAGTGGCGCTGCCCTTGCAAGGGCAGATCGCCAACGCCGTGGTCAACTTTGCCGAACACGACGTCAGTCTGCTGGCCCTGGTGACGGATGTGGTGCGAAATGGCCGGCCATTGGTCGGTCTGTCCTTCAACTCGATCGGACGATTCGCCCAGTCCGGCATCCTGCGTCATCGCTTGCTGCCGCGCTTGCAGCAAGCCAGTCCTTCGAGCCTGATGGACGATGCGGGCATGCGGTGGGACCCTGCACGCGTGCTGGCCTGTGTCATGAAGAACGAAAAGCCGGGGGGGCATGGCGACCGCGCTGGGGCTGCCGCGGCCATCGAACTCGCGGTCTGGGACCTGAACGCCAAACTCGAGGACGCTCCAGCCTGGGCCACCCTGGCGCGGGCCAACGGGCGCAGCGACTCGTTGACACCCGTGGACGTGTACGCCGCCGGCGGTTACTACTACGCGGCGAGCAGCGGCCATTCGCTCGGCGATGAATTGCGCCGTTATCGCGACATGGGCTACCAGGCCTTCAAGATGAAGATTGGCGGGGCCTCCCTGTCTGAAGATATGCGTCGCATCGAGGAGGCCTTGACCGTGGCGGGAGAGGGCAGCCGTCTGGCCGTTGACGCCAACGGACGCTTCGATCTCCGAACGGCCACCACCTATGCCCAGGCCATGGCGGGCTATCGCCTGCGTTGGTTCGAGGAAGCGGGTGACCCGCTGGATTACGACCTCAACCGCGAGGTGGCAGCGCTGGGGCTGAGCCCGCTGGCCACTGGCGAGAACCTGTTTTCCTGCCAGGACGTTCGCAACCTGGTTCGCTTTGGCGGCATGCGTGCAGGGTTGGATGTGTTTCAAATGGATCCAGGCTTGAGCTATGGCATTGGCGAGTACCTGCGCATGATCGAGGTGTTGGAGCAGGCGGGCTATTCGCGCCAGCAGTGCTATCCGCATGGCGGACATCTCATCAACCTGCACATCGTGGCAGGCCTGGGTCTGGGCGGTTGTGAGTCCTACCCTGGCGTGTTCCAGCCCTTTGGCGGGTACTCGCCCGCATGTCGGGTCGAAGGCTCCACGGTGATGCCCAGTGATGCGCCCGGCTTCGGGTTGGAACAAAAGCCCGAACTGTCGGCGCCTATCGCGCGGCTGCTGACTTAAACCCCCATTCAAAGTTTTTTTTCATCCAGGAGAACCGCATGTCCTCACGTCTAGACAACCAGGTGGCGCTCATCACGGGTGCGAGTCGTGGCATTGGTCGCGCCATTGCCCAGGCCTACCTGAAAGAGGGCGCGCGGGTGGCGCTGGTGGCCACCGACGCAGCCAAACTGCAAGCCCTGCAGCAATCCTGGGACAGTCCTGCCGATCGGGTGATGACCCTCGGCGTGGATGTGCGCGATCGTCAGGCCTGTGTGCAGGCGGTGGAACGTGTGCAGGCGCAGTGGGGCGGCATTGACATCCTGGTTAACAACGCCGGCGTCTACCGCGCCAAATCCTTTCTGGATTACACCGACCAGGATTTCCAGGATCTGCTCGATGTCAATTTGTTTGGCGTGCTGCACTTCATGCAGGCGTGTCTGCCGGGTATGCAGGCCAGGCGTCGCGGCAGCATCGTCAACATCGCCTCAACGGCGGGCAAGTGGGGGTCGCGCAACCAAAGCGCCTACAACACCAGCAAGCACGCGGTGGTGGGCTTGACCCGCTGCGTGGCCTTGGAGGCTTCCGCCCACCAGGTACGGGTCAATGCCATTTGTCCTGGCTTTGTGCAGACCGACATGGTGGAAACGCTCAAGCGTGAAGCGTCCCGCAGTGGCGGCATCTCCGCCGATGCTTTTCAGGCCAGCATGCTGGCCCGCGTGCCACTGGGGCGCATTGTCGAGCCCGAGGAGGTGGCTGCGATGGCAGTCTACCTGGGCTCCCAGGAATCACGCAGCATCACCGGCCAGTCGATGATGATCGATGGCGGGATGGTGATGCTCTGAGACTGCCTCGTGCAGTGCTGGGCGGTCCGGACGCTGGGTGGGTTCAGTAGGAGCGCGGCATGCCCAGCACGTGCTCACCCAGGTAGGAGAGGATCATGTTGGTCGAGATGGGCGCGGTGCGTTGCACGCGTGCCTCGCGCCATTTGCGCTCCACGTCGTATTCGCGGGCATACGCAAACCCGCCGTGGGTTTGCATGCAGGCTTCCCCGGCTTCCCAGGCGGCTTCGGCACTGAGCAGTTTGGAGAGGTTGGCGTATTCGCCGCAGGGCAAGCCGGCCTCGAACATGGCGGCGGCCTTGCGCAGCATGAGTTCAGCCGCTTGCGTTTGCGCATAGGCCTTGGCAATGGGGAACTGAATGCCCTGGTTCTGGCCGATGGGCCGATCAAACACGCGACGCTCGTTGGCGTAGTTCACCGCGGTCTTGATGAACCACTTGGCATCCCCCAAGGACTCGTGGGACACCAGAATGCGCTCGGCGTTCAAGCCGTCCATGATGTAGCGCAGCCCCTTGCCTTCCTGGCCAATCAGGCTGTCGGCAGGAATGCGCAGATTGTCAAAAAACACCTCGGTGGTGTTGTGGTTGATCATGGCCTTGATGGGACGAATCGTCATTCCGTTGCCCACGGCCTGTCGCATGTCGACCAGAAAGACCGAAAGGCCTTCAGTCTTTTTTGTGACTTGTTCCAGTGGGGTGGTGCGCGCCAGTAGCAGCATCAGGTCCGAGTAGAGCGCCCGTGAGGTCCAGATTTTCTGGCCGTTGATGATGTAGTGATCGCCCTCGCGAACGGCCCGGGTCTTGAGCTTGGTGGTGTCTGTGCCCGAAGTGGGTTCGGTCACGCCAAAGGCTTGCAGTCGCAATTCACCCGAGGCAATGTGGGGCAAATAGCGCTGCTTTTGTTCCGGGCTGCCGTGTCGCAGCACCGTGCCCATGGTGTACATCTGGGCATGGGTGGCGGATGCGTTGCCGCCGCAGGCGTGAATCTCTTCCAGAATGACGCAGGCTGCGCGCAAGGGCAGACCTGCCCCCCCGTATTCTTCAGGGATCAGGGCTGAGAGAAAACCCGCCTCGGTCATGGCTTTCACAAATTCAGATGGATACGCCTCGCGTTCGTCAAGCTCACGCCAGTAGGCACCAGGGAAATCGGCACAGATGCGGCGCACGCTTTCGCGAATCTCGGCGTAGTCGTTCTGCAGGGGCATTGACACGGGGGTGGTGACGTCAGGGGTGTTCATGGCAAGCGGAAAAAACAAAGATCAGGATTCGGGTTTGATATTGGCAGCGCGGATCAAACGTCCACGGTGGTCGAGATCGCGGCGCACCACCTCGGCGAGTTCAGGGCCGCTGCTGCCCACAGGCACCAGTCCGCTGTCGCGCAACTTGGTGCGAACCTCAGGGTCACGCACCGCGGCGGCCAACTCGTCGCTCAGTCGCTTGCTGATGGCCTCGGGCATGCGCGCCGGACCAAAGAAGGCCAACCAGGAGTTGAGCTCGAACCCTTCCAGGGTTTCGGCCATGGCAGGCACCTGGGGCAAGGCGTCAAAGCGCTGCAACGACGTGACCGCCAACGCACGCAGGCGACCGGACTGGAGGTGTTGCAACACGGTGATGAGACTGGCGAACAGCATGGGCAGTTGTCCACCCAGCAGATCGTTCAGGGCTGGGCCGCCACCTCGGTAAGGCACATGAACCAAGGGGGCACCCGTGCGCTGTTTGAGCAATTCGCCAGCCAGGTGGTGGGGTGACCCAGAACCGGACGAGCCAAAGCCGCCTTGCTGCGGTTTGGATTTGACGTGAGCCACCAACTCTTGCAGGTTGTTGACGGGCATGGACGGATGCACCACCAGCACGATGGGGTTGAGCGCGGCCAGGCTGAGGGCGGTGAAGTCGCGCGTGGGATGGAAGGCGGGCTGGGTGGACAGGTGCAGGTTGGACGCGTGAGTGGCGTCGGTACCCAGCAGCAGGGTGTACCCATCGGGCGCAGATTTGGCTACAGCTTCACTGCCGATATTGCCACTGGCGCCACTGCGGTTGTCCACCACCACGGGCTGTCCCAGCGGACCGGTGATTTTTTGGGCCACCAGGCGTCCCATGGCATCCGAGGAGGCGCCCGGCGGGTAGGGAACCACCAGTTTGATGGGGCGATCGGGATAGGGGCTTTGCGCCCACACAGGTTGGCTCAGTAGGCCCAGCGGACCTGAGCCCATCCAGGCCACGAGCTCACGACGCTTCATCGGGTGCCTCCTTCACATCTGGAAACTAGCTTAACATTGACGCAACAGCCCTCGCGTCGCACGGGTGGCAGTGCTCAACGACAAGCGCCCAGCCTCTGTGGGCCGAGTTCACCGTCGCTCAAATCCCGGCTACAGATGGTCAATCAATGGGACTCAGGGGTGGAACCGGCGGGACTTGCCGGTTCTGCCAGGGCTTGCAGCACACGCTGCATGCGTGCGGCATTCGGGTCCCGGGCATCGATGTGCTTCGCCAACTGCTCGGCTCCGGCGGCCTGTTGCAGCAAGTCGAGTTGCGAGACCAGCAGGCGCAACTGGTGGTAAGCCAGTTCCGGGTGCTGCTGAGGGTCCAGCACCACAGCGGTGGTGAGGTGGCGTTCCCCGCGCTGCTTGGCCTCAAAGGCTTCGCGCGCTTCCTGGGTGAGGCGACGGACATCCTCATCGGACAAATGCAGGCGTTCGGTTTCCTCAGCGATGGTGGCCCGGTCCTTGGCACTGAGCTTGCCATCCTCGAGTGCCAGCAGCAGTTTGTGTTTGAAGGCCTCACGGTCCATCCGCAATTGATCGGTGAAGGCCGAGGCCAGCAAACCCGCTGGAATGGCAAAGATACCAATGCCCAGCAAGGCCAGCACCACGGTCAGTGCCCGACCCATCGGGGTGATGGGTGAAATGTCCCCATAGCCCACCGAGGCCAGCGTGACCACCGCCCAGTAGATCGATTGCGGAATGTTTTCGAACTTGTCGGGCTGTGCCTCATGCTCGAACAGGTAGCCCAGGCTGGCGGTGAGAACAACCATCAGCAGCATCACGAACACCGAGGCCAGGATCACCTGCCATTCGCGCAGCACCACTTTGTACAGCGTTGAGGTAGCGCTTGTGTAGCGCGTCAGCTTGAGCATACGCAGCAGGCGGAACACGCGCAGGAATCGCAAGTCGAGGGTGTTGGCCAACAGGGCTTCCAGCAGAAAGGGCAGGATGGTGATCAGGTCCACCAGCGCGTGGCCGGACCAGGCATACGACCAGCGGGGTGAGCGCCGGTGTTTGAAGGCCGGGTTCTCAGGGGCCGCGTACAGGCGCAGCAGGTATTCGACCGTGAACACGCTGAAAGCCGCTATGTCGATCAGGCGAAATTCTGTGGCGAGCACCGCGTGCACGGACTCGACGGACTCCAGAACGACCGAGACGATGGACAACAGCACCCAGAATATGATGAAGTTGTCAAAGTACACATGCAACTGGCCTGAGTGACCCGTGGGTTCCAGCAAGGCGTGAACTTTCCCCCGCAGGGTGCGGTGGTGGTTGAGTTCCAAAAACTCTCGCCAGGCTGGCACCATGTAGCGAGAGAGCTTGAAGATTCGCATCAACCGCAGCAATCGCAGCACCCGCAGCATCTCCACGTCGATCGCCATGAAACTGGCCATGTAAAACGGCGCGATAGCGATCAGGTCCACCAGGGCATAAAAGCTGAAGACATACCGGATACGTGCAAACGGTTGGCCCGCCCACTCGGGATCATGGGGAGCGGCACCCAAGCGCAACAGGTATTCCACCGTGAACACGCCCACCGTGATGACGTCAAACCAGTGGAACCACTGAGCGTTGGGGGTGTAGAGCAACTCGTTGTGCTCGGCCACAATGGCCAGAACGCTCAGGATGATCAGCCAGCCCACACTGTTGTCGATCAGGCGTGCATAGCCTTGCTTGAATTCGGTGTCAAACAGCCACTGGTGCACCCGGGCCCAGAACGGTAGGGGGCGGGCGTGCGGGTGCTGATGAGGAGCGTTCATGGCGTCGATTCTTGATCAGGGACGACCGAATTGTCACCCCCGCACCTCACACGAAATTGACAGGCATCAAGTCGACGCGCGATAGCGGTCGGCGATCACGCCGCGCTGGAACAGCGTTTGGATATCCGGCTCGGCGTAGCCCAGCGACGCCACGATTTCCTGGCTGTGCTGCCCCAGCCAGGGAGCGGGCAAGCGGATCTGACCCAGGTCGCCACTGGATTTGATGGGCAAGCCGATGGTTTTCATCGGACCGATGCGGGGGTGCTCGATGTCATGCACCATTTTTCTGAACCGCACATGTGGGTCGTGCAAGGTGGCTTCAAACCCAAACACCGGGCCACCGGGTACCCCCACGGCATCGAGTTGTTCCACCCAGTGGGCGGTGTTCTCGTGCGCAAAAATAGCCTCGATTTCCGTTTCGAGATCTTCGGCATGCTTCACGCGCAAGGCCTGGGTCTGGTAGCGCGGGTCTTGCAACCACTGGGGTTGCTTGACCACCTGCTCGCAAAAGTTGGTCCACATCTTCTGGCTGCTGGCGCCCACGGTGACATACCCATCTCGGGTGCGGTAGGCCTGGTAGGGGGCCGATCGCCGGTGGCGTGTGCCGGTGGCCGTCGGCACTTCACCACCCCCGAAATAGGCGCCGAATTCCCACACGGCCCAGGCCATGCCGGCTTCCAGCAATGAAGTTTCCAGGTACTGGCCCTCACCGTGGCGCAACTTGCCAATCAGCGCGCCCAGCACGCCGTACAAGGTGGTCACGCCGCTGGCGATGTCATTCATGGCAATGCCCACTTTGGCAGGACGACCTCCCGGATGACCCGTCATCATCATGATGCCCGACATGCCTTGCGCAATGATGTCCAGACCTCCTTTTTTACCGTAAGGGCCAGTCTGGCCAAAGCCCGACATGGAGGCGTAGATGACCGCGGGATTGAGCACGCGTATCGACTCATAGTCCAGACCCATGCGTTTGACCACACCAGGACGAAAATTTTCCAGCACGATGTCGGCGCGCGCAGCCAAGGCCAGGGCAATCTTCTTACCCTGCGGATCTTTCAAGTCCAACGCCAGGCTTTTCTTGTTGCGGTTGAGGACCGCAAAGCAATACGACTCGCCGTTCACCTGCGGTTCGAAGTTGCGCGACGTATCGCCCTTGTCGGTGTTCTCGACCTTGATGACCTCGGCGCCCATGTCGCCCAGAACCATGCTGCAATAAGGGCCCGCCAGCACATTGGTGAGGTCCAGAACGCGAATGCCTTGCAGAGGGAGAGTCATGGGTTGTCCTTGTCTCAGCGGCCCTGAAAGACGGGCTTGCGTTTTTCCATGAAGGCGGTGCGGCCCTCGCGGTAATCCTGGCTGTTGAAGCACTCGTCCACCACGCGATCGCACAACGCGATGTCACGCTGGGTCTCGTCTTTCACAATTTCGCCCACGATGGTCTTGATGGACGCGACGGTCATGGGGGCGTTGGCGGCTATCGTGCTGGCATAGTCCTGAATCAGGCTCGCCAATTGGTCGACCCTCACCACGCGGTTGATCAATCCCATCTCGAGGGCTTCCTGCGCGTTGAATTGACGAGCCGTGAAAAAGATTTCCTTGGCAAAAGAAGGCCCCACCAGGTCCACCAACTTGAGTACGCCCTCATACTCGTAGCCCAGCCCGAGCTTGGCCGCCGGGACAGCAAACCGGGCGTTGTCGGCGCTGAGGCGAATATCGCAGGACAGGGCCACGGCCAAACCGCCACCGATGCAATACCCCTGAATCATCGCCAGGGTGGGTTTGCGCAACTCACGCAGCCGGCGCATGGCGCGCTGCGAGGTCTCGTTGTAGTGACGCGTGGCGGCTTCCCCAGAGCGCTGGGTTTCAAACTCGGAAATGTCCGCGCCCGACACAAAAGCCTTCTCGCCCGCACCACGAACCACCACAATCCGAACCTCGGGATTGTTTTCAAAGTGATCCACGATGACTTCAAGGGCCTCCCACATGGCCAGCGAGACGGCGTTGTGGCGTTCGGGCTGGTTGAAGATGATCCAGCCGATGGGCCCATCCTGGTGGGCAATCATCTTGTCACAGGGGGAAATCGACATGCGTGTTCCGTTGGCCAGGTGGTAGACCATTCCATCATACGGCGAGCTGCCCCAAGAGGCTGTCTCGTTGGCAAACACGGCAGCGCCGCGCAACGCTATGATCGGCCCCCAGCTTCTTTCCACAATTTCAAGGACCTTTCGCATGACCGCGCCTACCCTGTTTCCCACCACCCTGGTGGGCAGCTACCCGCAACCGAGCTGGCTGGTGGACAAAGAGCAACTGGCGCGTCGCGTGCCGCGTATTCGCGACCATGATCTGTGGCGCGTGCCGGCGGCCCAGTTGCAAGAGGCCATGGAGGACGCTACCCGCGTGGTGATCCGCGCCCAGGAAACGCTGGGGATCGACATCGTGACCGACGGCGAGGTGCGCCGGGAGAGTTATTCCAACCGATTTGCCACCGCATTAGAAGGTATTGATCAGGACAACCCCAAAACCGTCAAGGGACGCAATGGGCTGCCCAATCTCGTGCCCCGTATCGTTGGCAAAATTCGCCGAACCCGACCGGTCGAACTCGAGGACCTGCTGTTTCTGAAGGCCAACACCGATCGACAGGTGAAGATCACTGTCCCGGGGCCGTTCACCATGTTGCAGCAAGCCTGGAACGAGTATTACCCCAGCGAGGCCGATGCCGCAATGGACTACGCCCAGGCCCTCAACGAGGAAATCCGCGACCTGTTCGCCCATGGCGCTGACGTGGTGCAGATCGACGAGCCCTACATGCAGGCGAGCCCCGACAAGGCGCGTGAATACGGTGTCAAGGCGCTCAACCATGCCTTGGCTGGGCAGGTCGGCACCACGGCGGTTCACATTTGCTTTGGCTATGCGGCCTTGGTGCAAAACCGCCCGAGTGGGTATGACTTTTTGCCCGAACTTGCGGCGTGCAACTGTCAGCAGGTGTCCATCGAGACAGCGCAGTCCCAACTCGACTGCTCCATCCTCACCACATTGCCCAACAAGAAGATCATGGTGGGCTGTCTGGACTTGAGCGACATGACGGTGGAAACGCCCGAGGTGATCGTCGCTCGCATTCGCAAGGCCTTGCAGTACATCGCGCCGGAGCAGGTCATTCTGGCGCCGGATTGCGGCATGAAATACCTGCCCCGTGATGTGGCGTACGGCAAGCTGGCCTCCATGGTGGAGGCCGCCCGTTTGTTACGCGAGGAACACGGCGCGTCTCGCTGACTTCAGTCCACGCGAGCGCCTGAATCCTTCACGATCTTGCTCCATTTGCCCACTTCGGTGACGGTGAAGTCGTTGAAGTCCTTCACCGGCATTTGCAGCACCTCAAGGCCCATGGTCACGAATCTCTGGCGTGTGTCAGGGTCGGACAGCACAGCGGTGGAGGCCTGGTAAATCTTGTCCACCACCTCTTTGGGGAGTCCTGCCGGACCACTGATGCCCCACCACGGCTTGAGGTCGTAGCCAGGCACTGTGTCCGCAATGGGGGGCACCTCGGGTGCGATGGAGCTTCGGTCTTTCGTGGCCACGCCCAGGGCGCGCAGTTTGCCAGCTTTCACATGCGGCAGGATGACCGGCACATGGTAGAAGGTCATCGACACTTCGCCGCCAAACAGATCAGAAAAACCTTGGGTGATGTTTTTGTACGGCACATGGCGGATGTCAATGTTAGCCATGGTCTTGAGCAATTCACCAGCCATGTGCGGCGAGGTGCCTGAGCCGGCCGAAATGTAAGTCAGCTTGCCGGGGTTGGCGCGTGCATAAGCGATCAGTTCCGCTATGTTGTTGGCAGGAATCTTGGGATTGATGGCCAGCATGTTGGGCGCCGACACCAGCGAGGTGATGTGGGTGAAGTCCTTGATCGGGTCAAACGGCACTTTGCCATACAGCGATGGGTTGGTTGCGTGCGTGGCGCTGGTGGACAGGGTCAGGGTGTAGCCGTCAGGGGCGGCGCGCGCTGTTGCCTCCGCAGCGATATTGCCGCCGGCGCCCACCCGGTTTTCAGTGACGATGGTCTGGCCGAGTTGTTCGCCCAGTTTCAGTGCGTACAGCCGCCCAAACACGTCGGTGGTGGTGCCGGTCGAATAGGGAATGATCAGACGGATGGGCTTGTTGGGATAGCTTTGTGCCCATGAGGCGGTGGTGCTGAGACTGCCCAGTCCCAGCAGGACTGCGGCCAGCCAGTGGCGGCGTGAGCCAGGCGAATTTGACGAATTCAATGGTTGAACAAAGTGCATGTGAATCTCCTTGCCTGCAAGGATCGCCTATTACAGGCTGTTTGAGACCTGGGGTATTCACTAAACGCTGCTGCCCGCGAGACACCGGCGAGAGGCCAGGAATCAGTTATTGGATGAAAACCACAAGGTTGAGGGATGCTGCAGGGGCTGCGAGCCTCGCTGAGTCAGGCATCAACCGCTCAGACGGCATGCCACAATGATCGGATGTTGATTCCTTGCGGAGACCGTTGATGACCCTCAAGTTGTGTGGTTTTTCGGCCAGTAACTACTACGGCAAACTCAAGTTGCAATTGTTGGAAAAGCAAGTGCCTTTTGAAGAGGAACTGGTCTGGGTGGGCAACACCCATCCCAAACTGATGGATCGCTCGCCGATGGGAAAGGTGCCATTTTTGCAGACCGACCAAGGTTGCCTGTCCGAGTCCATGGTCTGTGCCGAGTACATCGAGCACACCTACCCACAGCACCCCTTGTTACCGTCTGACCCCTTTGCCGCCTCCAAAGTGCGGGAGTTGATGGTGGTCTTGGAGTTGCATGTGGAACTGGTGGCGCGGGAGTTGTACGCCCAGGCATTTTTTGGCGGGCAAGTCAGCGAGGAACGTCAAGCCTTCGTGCGCAAGCAGTTGCCCAAGGGTGTGGCAGCATTCATGAAACTGGCTGCTTTCAAGCCCTATGTGGCGGGCGATCAATTCACCCTCGCGGATTGCGCAGCCGCGGTGCATTTGCCCCTGGTGGCTTCCGCATGCAAGCGGGTGTTGGGCGAGGATGTGCTGGCCTCAGTGCCTGTCAAGTCCTACATGGCGCTTATCGAGGCACGCCCCACCATGACACGGGTGAATGCAGACCGACAGGCCAACGCCCGCGAGTTGGCTGCGCTGATGCAAAAAGCCCGTTCTTAGGTCGTCGCCCCTTATTCCTGAATCAGCTTGCACGGCATCTTGATGCGATGCTCGGTGCGGGCTTCGTTGCAGTAATGCATGGCTCGACGGGCTCCTTCATGCGCCATCTTGATGTGAATCGAACACTTGAACACCATGCGGTCGACCTCGGTGTTGCTGTCAAAGGCGGCCGCGCAATGGCTGTTTTCATTCATCTCAGCCTTGAGGCTGTTCCAGTTGTTGCGTAAGCCATCGGGCAGATCCTTCACGTGAATACTGGGGAAGGGACCATGGGCGTGGACTGCCAGCGACCACAGAGCTGACAGCACCAGCAAGCCCAGGCGACAGGTCAGTGAGTTCGAAATCTTCATGGCAGTACTCTTCAGTGGCGAAGGCAGTGTTCATTATCGCAGGGGCGATCCCAACCGGACAGCCACGACTTGATGCCGCGGGCCTGGCGGTGTTACAACCTGCACTTCATTGTTCACCTTGATGCTCGATTGGAGACACCATGCCCAAGGCTTACTGGATCAGCGCCTACCACGCTGTTCACGACGACAACGCGCTGGCCGCTTACGCCAAATTGGCGGGGCCGGCCCTGACAGCCGCCGGCGGGCGTTTTCTGGCGCGCGGTCTGCCTGCTGCTGCCAAAGAGCAGGGCAAAGTACAACGCACGGTGATCGTGGAGTTTGACAGCCTGCAAGCCGCGCTGGCCGCCTACGACAGTCCTGGCTACAAGGAGGCGCTGGTCGCCTTGGGCCCCAATGGCGTGACGCGAGATATCCGCATCATTGAAGGCGTGTGAGTGTGAGGGCCACACAGGCCAACGGGTCTGCGTGGTTGTTGTATCCGCACTCATTCGGCCGCTGTCTGCTGTTCCAGCCAGGCCAGCGCTTGCTGGGCCGCGACTCGCCCTTCGTCGGTGGGAATCACCCACACCTCGATGCGGCTGTCCGGGGCATGCACCGGGACGACGGCGTCACCCCGCGCGGCCTGATGGCGCTCGGCATCGAGTTTGACGCCCATCCAGGCCAGGGCCTGGCACACCTCGGCTCGTAACACGGCATCGTGCTCCCCAATGCCGCCACTGAAGGCCAGCACGTCCAGGCCTTGCAGACAAGCCATCATGGCGCCCGCCTCGCGCACCACGCGGTGGGTGAAGAGCGCCAGCGCTTCCTGGGCCGCCGGCTCGGTGGATTGCCGCAGGCGCCGAACATCGGCACTGATGCCCGACACCCCGAGCAAGCCACTTTCCTTGTAGAGCAGACGTTCCAATCGGTCATGGCTCCAGCCTTGTTCCAGCAAGAACAAGAGAACGCCCGGGTCGAGCGTGCCGCTGCGTGTGCCCATCATCAGGCCATCCAGCGCTGAAAACCCCATGGTGGTGGCCAGGCTTTTGCCCTCGCGCACCGCGCACAGGCTGGCCCCGTTGCCCAGGTGGGCCAGCAGCAGGCGTTGATGGGCCCGTTGGGAGTGGTGCTGCAGGCTTTGCAGGATGTATTGGTACGACAGTCCATGGAACCCATAGCGACGCACCCCCTGGTGATGCAGCGCACGCGGCAGGCCAAAGCGTTGGTGTAGCGGAGGAATGTCCCCATGAAAGGCCGTGTCAAAGCAGGCGATCTGCGGCACATCGGGGAACGCTTGAGCCATGGCCTCAATGCCCGCCAGGTTGTGCGGCTGATGCAAAGGCGCCAGTGAGCTCAGCTGGGAGAGACGTTGCATCACCGCCGGGGTCACCAGGGTCGCCTGGGAGAAGTCCGCGCCCCCGTGCACCACCCGGTGTGCCACTGCGCGCAACGGGGGCATGCCTGGGAGATCACGCAGCCAACTCCGCAGGCGCAAGAAGGCGTTGGCAAAGCCGTCGCCTGGCTTGACCGACAGGGTTTCATGCTGGGACTGTCCCGCGATTGACCAGTCCAGGCTGGGCGTGCCGCCGGGTTCCAGTCCTTGCAGTGCGCCACTCACCCAGGCACTGTCCACGCTGTGGTCATGAAACTGGTGCAGAGAAAATTTGAGCGAGGACGACCCGGCGTTGACGCTGAGAATGGTCATGGTGTGCGACTCAGGGCGCCAGTTTGAGCTGGGCACGACGGATGGGATCCTGTCGCGCCTGGTAGGCGGCCAGGAGAGCCAACAGGGCCGAAGCCACGCGCGTGCGCGGGCCATCGGCACGGCTGGTCAGTGCAATGGGCAAGCGCGCGCCCATCACCAACCCGGCACCACTGGCACCGGCCAGGTAGTCGAGTTGTTTGGCCAGCATGTTGGCGGCTTCCAGGTCGGGGGCGACCAGAATATCGGCGTCTCCCGCCACGCGGGATTCGATGTGTTTGATACGCGCCGCCTCGTGCGAGATGGCGTTGTCAAACGCGAGCGGCCCATCGAGCAAGCCGCCTTGAATTTGACCCCGGTCCGCCATCTTGCACAGGGCCGCGGCGTCCAGGGTCGAGGGCATGTCGGGGTTGACGGTTTCCACCGCGGCCAGAATCGCCACCTTGGGTTGTTCAACCCCCAGGATGCGGGCCAGGTCGATGGCGTTTTGAATGATGTCCGCCTTGTCACGCAAGGAAGGGCTGATGTTCAGAGCGGCATCGGTGACCATCAGGGGCTTGGGGTACAGCGGCACGTCAAAGCGAAACACATGCGACATGCGTCGACCGGTTCGCAAGCCAGGCTGTGCCAGCACGGCATGCAGCAGTTCATCCGTGTGCAGGCTGCCTTTCATGAGGATTTCGAGCTCACCTTGTACGGCCAGGGTGGCAGCCCGCTCAGCGGCTTCATGGCTGTGAGCCACGGGGACGATCTCGACACCCTGCAATGAGAGCTGGGCGGATTGCGCAGCGCTTCGAATCTTGTCCTCCGGGCCGATCAGCACCGGGATGATCAGATGATGGGAGGCAGCATCGAGTGCACCGCTGAGCGACTCGGCATCGCAGGGGTGGACCACCCCACAGCGCACGGGCGACAGGCCTTTGGCCAAGGTCAGCAGGGCGTTGAAACGCGCTTGCGGATCGATCAGCTGAATCGCGGGCGCATCGATTCGCGGGCGCCGCACTTTTTGGGTCGGGGCGATCACACGTGCCATGCCTTGCAGCACCAAGGTACCGGTCTGGTTGGTCACCTTGCACGCAAGGTCCACGCGGTGGTGTTCGTTGTGTTTGGCGGCCACGGTCACTTCTACTGTGAGGGTGTCGCCCACTCGGACCGGTCGCAGAAAGTCCAGATCCTGATGCAGGTAGATGGTGCCTGGACCAGGAAACTCGGTGCCCAGCAAGGCTGAGATGAGCGATCCGCCCCACATGCCGTGGGCGATCACGCCATGAAACAGTGTGTCGTTGGCGTACTCGGGGTCCAGATGGGCTGGGTTGGTATCACCCGACACCGCGGCGAAGGCCTGGATATCCGCCCGGTGTAGCGTGCGGTGCAGGCGCGCGCTCTGCCCGATCGACAGTTCATCGTAGGTCAGGTTTTCAATCCAGGAGGCCGTGTCGATGCTGTTCATGGTGCAGTCAGTGGTGGGGCGCGTCGGGTTCGTCCGGGTTGCCAAAGAGTTGGTGGATGTCCCGCTGAAGTCCGTCAATACCGGGTTGGAACCCGGCGAGGGTCATGTGCAGTTCCGCGTCCTCCAGGATGCGTCGACTCAGATGAACACCCATGTCTTCGACCAGGTGGCGCTCGAGTTCATATCGCAAGACCAGCAGTCCCCGCAATTCAGTCCAGGCTCTTGCGCGCAAGTGGAGCACAGCGTGGGCGTGTTCGTCAGGGCCGATGGGCGCCTGCGTGTGGTGCAGCACGCGTTGAACGTCTGGTTCCTGGTCCAGCTTCAGACCCAGGGCAATGGCCAGCCGGGCAATCCGCATGGTCAGATCGGTGACGGTGGACTCCCGCCGCAGGACGTCAGTGCTGTGCTGGTCCAGGGCAGTTTCAAGTGGGGCTTGCATGAAGGACGTGGTGATGCTGTCAGGCGCTACACTGCGTCAACAAGTACAGGGTGCGTCACCGCACAGTATGCATGGCCCCGGGGTGGTTCTATGCTGGAACTGTCAAGCATTCTGTTCGGACTTGACCTGAGTCAAGGATCTGTCGGCTTGATACCCCTGACACCTGATAGATACCTGCATGATGGGCTGGAATTTCTCATGAACACCACACACACTGCCGCCACCGAATTGCCCCGTGACCAAGAGTTGGTGCTCAAGGTCATTCCCATGCCTGCGGACTGCAACGCCAATGGCGACATCTTTGGGGGTTGGGTCATGGCTCAGGTGGACCTGGCCGGTGCGGTGCTGCCGGCGCGTCGTGTCAACGGGCGCATGGCGACCGTGGCGGTCAATCAGTTTGTGTTCAAGCAACCGGTCAAGGTGGGGGACATCCTGAGCTTTTTTGCACGCATCACCCGGGTGGGCAACACGTCGGTGACGGTGCAGGTCGAGGTCTATGCCGAGCGTATTCGACAACAGGGCGTTTACCTGAAGGTGACCGAGGCCACGCTCACTTATGTGGCCATCGATGACGAGGGACGCCCGCGCAGCATACCGCCGCCCGCTTGACCGGCCGCGCCAGAACGGGCCAACCGGGGCAACCCCGGGAGGAGGGTGCCTGCATCGACACCATGGACCTCAGGAGGCGCGGCTGGTTTCGTTGAAGCCCTGGCGGAACGCCTCGTCCACCGGAATGCGGTAGCCCGTGGCCAGCCGGTTGGTTTCATTGGCCAGGGACACCACCGCCATCAATTCATGAAACTGCGCCTCGGTCATGCCTTTGGCTTTGGCAGCAGCCAGGTGCGAGTGAATGCAGTACTCGCAGTTGTTGGTGACGCTCACCGCCACGTAAATCATTTCTTTAGTCAAGGGGTCCAGCGCACCCGGGGCCATCACTTGCTTGACGCTCTCCCACAACCGGCGCAAGGTCGGGGGATGACCGGCCAGTACCCGCCAAAAATTGTTGATCCAGCGGGTGTTGCGGGTTGTGCGGATGTCCTCGAACACCGACTGTACGTCGGGGTGGGGATGGTCCTCGGCCACCAGCGGCACCAAGGGTGTGGGGTGATGATCGGGCATGCGGTTCTCCCAGAAAGGTCAATCAGGCGCTGAGTGGGTGGTCGAGGCAGGGGTTGGCCGAGTCTCGGAACGGGGCGGAATCAGCACAATGGCCATGGCGCTCAGGATGAAGCCCAGTGCCAGCCAGTCGGTCAGGGCAATGGTTTCGCCCAGAAACAGATTGCCGCCCAACAGCCCGATGACCGGCACCAGCATGATCGACAAGCCACTGGCCACCGGGGTGAGTTTGCGCGCCACCAGAAACCAGGCCACATAGCTCACGGCGAAGGTCACCACGCCGCCATAGCCAATTGCCAGCCATTGCAAGCGGTTGGGCCAGCGCCAGACGTCAAACTCAAGCACCAGCGCCATCACGCTCAGGCACACGGATCCAGCGGCCAGCGACCAGAAGGTGAAGCTGATGTTGGAAATCGACAGCCGCGTGTTCTTCATCATGGCATTGCCAATGCCCCAGGAGATGGCGGCCCCGAAGGTGAACAGCAAACCCAGCGGCTGCCCCGCAAAGTGCGACATCTCGTCGATACCCAGCAGCACGGTGGCGGTGAGCGAGCACAGCACGCCCAGACCGGCGCGCCAGGTGAGGGGGCTGCGGTACAGCCAGACACTGGCCAGCAGAGCCCAGACCGGCATGGTGTAGCCGATGATGGCGGCGCGTCCGGAATTCAACATAGAAATGCCATAGACCAGACCGACATGCCACAGCACCATGTTGGGAATGCTCAGTCGCAGGGTGGTCCAGCGCTCTTCGGGCGGCACCCACAGCGATTCACCGCGGCTGCGTGCGTACAAACCCAGCACGCAAGTGCCCAGGATGAAGGTCAGCGCCCGAAAACTCGAGGGGGGGTATTCGGTGACCACGAACTTCATGATCGGGTAATTCAGTCCCCAGGAGCAGGTCACCAGCAAAATCAGGAACAGGTCCAGACTGGTGATACGGGATGAACTGGGGGGAGTGGCAGACGGCGAAGTCATGGGGATGTTGGCAGCAAGCATTCCCACTATAGCCTTGAACGCTCCCTCGGCGTGAGCCGCGCTTGACCACGTTCTGCCATGCCCCATCGCGGTGAGCGGTCTGCCCCCACGTCATTTGCTGGCCCCGTCAGCCTGCAGCAGGCAATTGTGACTATGATTGAAAACATGGGTGGACGCGTTGAGCCCTCAACGCGGCATGCCCTTTGCATCATCTCTCGCCATTGAGCACCAGACACCCAGGAGACTCCTCATGCAAGTCGAACGCTTTCACCATGTGGCCTACCGCTGCCTCGACGCCAAACAAACCGTGGAGTGGTATGTCAAACACCTCAACATGAACTTCGTGCTGGCCATCGCTGAAGACCAGGTGCCCAGCACCCACGCGCCTGACCCTTACATGCACGTCTTCATGGACGCCGGTGGTGGCAATGTCCTGGCCTTTTTCGAGTTGCCCAATTCCGCGCCGATGGGTCGAGACACTAACACTCCCGAGTGGGTGCAGCACATCGCATTCAAGGTGGACAGCGTGAAGACGCTGGAAGAGACCAAGGCGCGCTTGGAGGCGGCCGGCGTGCCGGTGCTGGGCGTGACCGATCACACCATCTTCAAAAGCATCTATTTCTTTGACCCCAACGGTCACCGCCTGGAACTGGCCTGTGACACGGGCACCCCCGACATGTACCGCAAGCTCGACGCGGTGAAGTGGGACATGCTGGAGGAGTGGAGCAAAACCAAGCGCGCACCCAAGCACGCAGCCTGGATGCACGACAAGGAATTCGACGCCGCCCATTGAGGGTGCAGACAAGCGCCATGACCACCATCAACGAAACCCACGATCCCGCCCTGCGCAGCTGGGTGGTGTCTGCCAACTCACCCACCACCGACTTTCCCATTCAGAACCTGCCCTTTGGCGTGTTCCGTCGTCGTCATACCCCCGAAGCGTTTCGTGGCGGTGTGGCGATTGGGGACCAGATTCTCGATCTCGCTGCACTGGCGCGTGCTGCGCTGTTGCAAGGCTTGGCCCAAACGGCCGCCCAGGCAGCCAGTGCCGACAAATTGAACGCCCTGATGGATCTGGGGCCGCAAGCCTGGAGCGCCCTGCGACTCGGCCTGTCACGCGCCTTGCGCCAAGGCTCGGCGCAACACACCCTGGTACAGACCTGTCTGGTGCCGATGGCGGAGGCTGAACTCGATGTGCCGGCTCGTATTGGCGACTACACCGACTTCTACACCTCGGTTCATCACGCCACCAACGTGGGCCGCCTGTTCCGCCCGGACAATCCGCTGTTGCCCAACTACAAGTGGGTGCCGATTGGCTACCACGGTCGTGCGTCCAGCATCGGCGTATCGGGCCAGCAATTTCGTCGACCGATGGGCCAGATCCTGCCACCCGGGGCGACCCAACCCGTGGTCGGACCCAGCAAGCGTCTGGACATCGAGCTCGAGTTGGGGGTGTTCATGGGCCGAGGCAACCCCCTGGGCGAACCCATCTCCATCGAGGCAGCCGAGCAACATGTGTTTGGCTTGTGTCTGTTCAACGACTGGTCGGCGCGTGACATCCAGGCCTGGGAATACCAACCGTTGGGCCCGTTCCTGGCCAAGAGCTTTGCCAGCACCATGTCACCCTGGTTGGTGACGCTGGAGGCATTGGCCCCTTACCGTGTGCCATTTGCACACCCGCCCGAAGATCCGCAGCCATTGCCCTACCTGGACAGCCCAACCAACCGCGCCACCGGCGGTTTTGACATCGAGCTGACGGCTGAGTTGCAAACCCCCGCCATGCGCGAGCGCGGGATCGCACCGCATCGGCTGTGCCTCACCAACTACCGGCATGCCTACTGGACAGTGGCCCAGATGGTGGCGCATCACACGGTCAACGGCTGCAACCTGAACGCCGGGGACCTGTTGGGCAGCGGCACGCTCTCTGGCCCCGAGCCCGAACAGGCGGCAGCCTTGCTCGAGTTGACCATGGGCGGCAAACAGCCGGTGCATCTGCCCCAGGGCGAGCAGCGCGTCTTCCTGGAAGACGGCGATACCGTCACCTTGCGCGGCTGGTGTCAGCGCGAGGGCGCTGCCCGAATCGGATTTGGCGAGTGTGTCGGCACTGTGTTGCCGGCTCGGGTGTGACCCCAGGGTCTACACGCCTCTCGCACCCCTGGTTGGCACTGCGTGCCATGCTGGCGGTGCAAGTGTTGGCCTCCATGGTGCTGAGCACCGCGGCGGTGCTCAGTCCGGCCGTGGCCCCCTCACTGGACCTTCCCCCTGAGCGCGTCGGCGTGTTCGTGGCCATGTCCTATCTGGCCGCCATGGCGGGGGGATTGCCCACCGGCAACTGGGTGGCGCGCTGGGGTGGGGTACGAGTCAGTCAAGCATCGCTGCTCTTTTTGATGTCGGGCACCTGGCTGGCGTGCGTGGGTGAAACCTGGTGTCTGCCTCCAGCCGCGCTGTGCATCGGGTTTGGGTACGGACTGGCCAACCCCGCTGCCACGTCGGTGCTGGCACGCCATGTGCCGGCCCAGTCCTCGGGTTTGTTTTTTTCGATGAAACAGGCGGGCGTTCCCCTGGGGGTGGCCCTGGCAGGTCTGAGCATGCCGCTGGGCTTGCGGGGGTTGGGCTGGCAGCCTTCGGTGTTTGTGGCGGGTGCGTTGTGTCTGGCGCTGTGCTTGTGGTTGTGGCGCACCATCGGCCGGTTGCAACCCGCCGATGAATTGCAACCGATGCCGGCGAGCGCGCGCTGGTGGACTGCTTTATTGAATGTCGGCCGAGACCGTGATTTGCGGCGACTCGGCCTGGTGTCGCTGGTCTATGCCATGGCACAACAAGGCTTTCTCACCTTTTTGGTGTCGCTGTTGCACCTGCAAGGCGGCTTGACGCTGGCCCTGGCGGCGGCCATCTTGGCGGCTTCGCAGGTGGCCAGCACGGCGGCACGTGTGGGGTTTGGACATGTCGCTGATCGGTGGATATCGCCGCCTCGGCTGCTGGGTTGGATGGGCATTGCCATGAGCCTGGGCCTGGTGATGCTGGCCTGGGTGGGCACGACCGGGCATTTGCTGGCTAGCGCCCTGGTGGCGCTGGTGTGTGGCACGTTCGTGATGGGGTGGAACGGCGTGTTCTTCGCCCTGCTGGTGCGCACCGCGCCGCGCGAGCGCCTGGCCAGTGCCGCGGGCACCACCCAGTTCCTGACGTTTTTCGGCGCCATGTCGGGCCCGTTTTGGGTGTCGCAGTGGGTCAGCTGGGGCGGCAGCTACGCCCAGGGCATGCTGTGGATGGCCGTGTTCCCCATCGTCATCGGTCTTTTGTTGCTCAGACGATCCGGGCGGGGACCACATCCCCAATAAGTGGCGGCTGACAAACGCCAACAGGTCTGACATCTCGTGCAAGCTGCCCGGCGTTGAGCCCATGAGCTACAGTTAACCGATAGAGGGACAGCACAAATTCGCGCCTGGGTGATTCCACTTTGGCGACCTGTGGAGGTTATTGATGCAACAGGATTTTCAACACCGACGCGTTCTCATCACTGGAGGCAGTGCAGGCTTGGGGCTGGCCGCGGCCCGCATGATGGCCCAGCGTGGCGCGCGCGTGGCCATTGCGGCGCGCACCCCGGACAAGTTGCAGGCGGCTGCGGACGCCTTGCGTCAGGAAACCGGTGCCGAGATCCTGCCTGTGGTGTGCGATGTGGCCAAGACCCAAGACATCACGCACGCGGCCCAGGCGGTGCACCAGGCCTGGGGTGGGGTGGATGTGTTGCTCAACAACGCGGGGGGCTCATCGCGCATGCCCTCTCTCGATATTTCAGACGAGGTCTGGCAACGCGATCTCGATCTCAAGTTGTTCTCGGCCATCCGGCTGGTGCGCTTGGTGGCGCCGGGCATGAAAGAGCGCGGGTGGGGTCGCATCGTGAATGTGCTCAACACCCTGGCCAAAACCCCGCCCGGTGGTTCGGCGCCGACGTCGGTCACGCGGGCTGCTGGCATGGCTTACACCAAGGTGCTGTCGCACGAGCTGGCCCCCTTCAATGTGCTGGTCAATGCGGTGTGCATTGGTCGTATCGAGAGCGAGCAATGGCCCCGTTTCCATCAGGCCGACGCGCCAGAGCTCTCTTACGCAGACTACCTGGCACGCGAAGGACGAAAAATCCCGCTGGGTCGTCTGGGCAAGGCGGAGGAGTTCGCGGCCCTGGTGTGTTTGCTGGCTTCGGACGGCGGGGGTTACATCACCGGTACCGCCATCAACATCGACGGCGGCGCCTCACCCGCCGACTGAAATTTGCCCCGAGATTTACAACACGGGGTTGTGGACTTCGCCGCCCATGGCCACCAAGGCCCAGGGACCGCCCTGGGCGTCCCAGCTGAAGCCGATGTGGGCCATGCCGGCGTGGTGGTCCCGAAACAGTCGCTGCATCGGGTAGCGCTCGTAAATGCCGTTGGCCCCTGCCAGCATGTGCAGGGCGTCGACGGCTTCGGTGCAGATCTGCACGGCGTAGGCAATGTTGCGCTTGGCCTGGAGCTTTTCTTCCAGGGTGGGCATGCGACCTTCTTCGGCGATGCGTTGCGCGGTGGCGCAATCGCTGCGCGCCAGCACGCGAGCCGCTTCCACCCGGGCCGCCGCGCCTGAGACGCGCAACTGCAAGGCCTGAAAATCGCGCATCCGCATGCCGGTGTAGTTGGTGCTGCGCGCCTTGATGGCCTCGATGGTCATTTCCACCGCCGCCTGCGCGTTGCCCACAATCGCACCACCGATGCAGTGGCTGCCGTATGCCGACAAGGGCGGCAGGTAGTTCGGGCTCGGGTTGACCTGGGCTCCGGGGAAGGTCGCTTCGCCTCGTGCGGTGTACATGCACAGGGCGCGGTATTCCGGCACGAAGATCTTCTCGGCCTTGACCGATTTGGAGCCGGTGCCACACATGCCCATGACCTGCCAGTCATCGATGATCTCGTAATCGTCGGACGGCACCAGACACATGCGGTGGTCGACCACCTTGTCGCCATCAAACACTTGCACCGCCAGCATGTTCCAGTCGCTGGGATCGACCCCGGAGGAGAAGTTCCAGTGGCCGCTGATTTCGAAGCCGCCATCGACCCGGCGGGCACGCCCCTGGGGATAGGCAATGCCGGAGGCAATCAATACGTCGGGGTTGTCGGCCCAGACTTCCTCTTGCGCGCGCTCGTCGTACAGGGCCAGCATCCAGTGGTGAATACCCAGGTTGCCCACGTTCCAGGCGGTTGAGAGGCACCCACGGCCGATCTCGTAGGGGACGTCAAAAATGGCACGGTAGTCCAACTCCATGCCGCCATACCGTTTGGGCTGGCCAAACCGCAAAATGCCCAGGTGGTTGAGGTCCTGGATGGTCTCGGGCAACAACTGCCGCGCAGCCTCCTGCCGTGTGGCACGCTCGCGCAACACGGGCACCAGAGAACGGGCGTTTTCGCACGCTTGCTCCAGGGTGACCCCCGCAAAGCTGCGAGCGGGGGGCGACACAGCATTCATTTGATTTCCTCAACGCGCTGCATCTTGCCGTAGTCCTCCGCCTCGTCCATCCAGTCGGACGCATCGTCGATGTTGAAAAAGTTCAACTCGATCATGAGTTGGTTGGGGTCGCGGATGAAAAACTGGAACAGCTTGAATTCAGGGAAATAACGCGGTCGGTAGCTCACTCCCATTTTTTTGAACCGTTGGGCGAATGACTCGGGGTCGGTGGCCAGAAAGGCAATGTGGTCAACGACGCCGGTTTGGTCGGTGCGTGCATCGGGCGGGGTGCCCAGGTAGTACAACTCACGGTTAGGGATCTGGTGCGGTCCCATGTGCACCTGGATCTTGCCGTTCACACCCAGCCAGTAACCCGGGAACGGAAAGTCCGGGCGCGACATTTGCTCAAACCCCAGAGCGTCCATGTAGAACTGGCGCGTGGCCTCGAGATCGTTGGCGCGGACAAAATAATGGTTGATTTCTGCGATTGGCATGGCTGTCTCCTGTGACCTTCGTAAGGTAACCCAGTCGCGTTCAGGCGTCAATCTCACGGAGTGAAATCCCCGCGACGATGAAAGGTTGGCTGACGCCCGGGTGACATACGGCCGTGGGCTCCCGGCCCCGTGGCGGTCCGGGTGTCGTACGCTTGGATTGCGCACCACCCACACGAGGAGAGCAGTTCATGTTGAATTTGTCAGGCAAGGTGGCCCTGGTGACGGGCTGCGGCTCGATGGGGCCGGGTTGGGGCAATGGCAAGGCCATCGCCGTGTTGCTGGCGCGGCAGGGCGCCAGCGTGTTCGGGGCGGACCTGGACCTGGAGGCGGCGCGCGTCACGGAACAACTGATTCGCGACGAAGGCGGTACCGTCGAGGTGATGTCGGCCGATGTCAAACAGGCTGGCGAGGTGCAACGCATGGTGCAGGCCTGCGTCGAGCGTTTTGGTCGCATCGACATTCTTGTCAACAACGTGGGCCGCTCGGAACCCGGAGGTCCGGTGGACATGGCCGAAGACGTCTGGGATGAGCAGATGGACATCAATGCCAAGACCGCATTCCTGTGCATGAAGCATGTGCTGCCCCTCATGGAGCAGCAGGGCAGTGGTTCGGTCGTCAGCATCTCCTCGGTGGCGGGCTTGCGCTATGTGGGCAAGCCTCAGGTGGGGTATGCCGCCGCCAAGGCCGCCATGATGCAACTCACCAAGACCACGGCGGTGTTGTATGCGCCCAAAGGTGTGCGCTTGAACTGCGTGGTGCCTGGTCTGGTCTTCACCCCCCTGGTCAAACGCCTGGCCGATAAATACGCCCAGGGCGATTTCGACCGGTTTGTGGCGCACCGGCACCAGCAAGTGCCCATGGGGCACATGGGTGATGCCTGGGATGTGGCCCATGCGGTGCTGTTTCTGGCCAGTGATGAGGCCCGCTACATCACGGGTCAATCGATCGTGGTGGATGGCGGTCTCGTGTCAGCCACACGCTGAATCCGATCAACAGGCAGACAGAAGGACGCATGACAGGACGTTTGCCGGGCAAGGTGGCCATCATCGCCGGGGCGGTTTGTGTCGGGCCGGACCAGTCTGCGCATTACCTCAAGAGCCAGCAGCAGCCATTCGGCGCTGAACTCAAGACGATGATGCCTTGATCGAGGATGGATCAGGCCTTCAGGCGATCAGGTGGCAGCCCGCGCCAGGGCCTGATCCAGGTCCCACAGGATGTCGTCAACGTGCTCCAGTCCCACGGAGAGGCGAACCAGGTCAGGTGTCACGCCCGCCGCCTGCAGTTGAGCCGGCTCGAGTTGGCGGTGGGTGGTCGACGCCGGATGGATGATCAGCGTGCGGGTGTCGCCAATATTGGCCAGGTGGCTCATGAACTGAGCGGCCTCGATGCAGTGGACCGCGTTGCTGTAGCCTCCCCGCACGCCGAAGGACAGCAGGCCAGACGCACCCGGGCACCCGTCGAAGGATCTCATCAAGCGCTGTACCAGGTCGGCTTGCGGATGATCCGGCAGGCCCGGGTAGTTCACCCAGGCGACCTGAGGATGTTGCTGCAAAAACTTCGCCACGGCCAGAGCATTGCGGCAGTGTCGCTCCATGCGCAGCGGCAAGGTCTCCACGCCCTGCAGGATCTGCCAGGCGCTGGTGGGTGAGAGGGTGGAGCCATACACCCGCAACACCTCCATGCGCGCGCGCATGGTGAAGCCGAAGTCGCCAAAGGTTTCGTAGAACTTCACCCCGTGGTAACCGGGGGAGGGTTCGGTCATGCCCGGGAATTTGCCGTTGTCCCAGGGAAATTTGCCGGACTCCACCACCACCCCGGCCAGCGTGGTGCCATGCCCACCGAGGTACTTGGTGGCCGAATGCACCACGATGTCTGCCCCCCACTGCAAGGGGTTGCACAGGTAAGGGGAGGGCACCGTGTTGTCGATGATGAGCGGCAAGCCATGCGCATGCGCCACCTCGGCCACCGCCGGAATATCCAACAGGATGAGGCTGGGGTTGCCCAGACTTTCTGCAAACACGGCCCGCGTGTTGGGCTGGATGGCTGCCGCAAATGCATCGGGGTCGCGGGCATCGACAAAGGTGGTCTCGATACCAAAGCGGCGCAGGTTCACCGCCAGCATGGTCACACTGCCCCCATACAGGGCGCTGGCAGCCACCACATGGTCGCCTTGCTGCAGCAGTGTCATCAGCGCCATGGTTTCGGCGGCCATGCCACTGGCGCTGGCAATGGCCGCGCGTCCGCCTTCCAGGGCGGCCACGCGTTCCTCCAGGGCCGCAACCGTGGGATTGGACAAACGCGAGTACACATTGCCAAAGGTTTGGAGGTTGAACAGGCTGGCCGCGTGATCGGCGCTGTCAAACACGTAGCTGGTGGTCTGGTAGATGGGGAGGGCGCGGGCGCCCGTGGCCGCATCGGGAATCTGCCCAGCATGGATGGCCAGGGTTTCGGGTTGGAAGACGTGATCGCTCATGGGGTGTCGCTCAATGGGGTCGTTGTGCGGAGATGATGCCGGTGTTGACCCCCATCCAGTGAAGGCCGCCAAACAGTCGAGCATGTTCGATCTTCACGCAGCGGTTCATCACCGACGACAGGCCATGGGCCCGTGCGAGGACATCGGCTTCCTGGTTCTCGACGTCCAGTTGTTGCCACACACAGCGCGCGCCGATCTCGATGGCCTGTTGTGCGATGGGCAGTACATCGGCGCTGCGGCGAAACACATCCACCATGTCCACCGGGTGGGGAATGTCCAACAGGCTGGCGTAACACGTTTCGCCCAGAATGCCCTCGGGCGTCCCGGCGTAGCGGGGGTTGACCGGCACGATGCGATAGCCGTGTTCCTGCATGTATTTGGCAGCGAAATAACTGGGGCGATGCCACTCCGCCGACAAGCCCACCACGGCGATCGTGGTGTGCTCACGCAAGATGCGGCGCAGTTCGGCAATGTCGGTTGCCATGGGAACTCCTGTGCTGTGATGGCGTGACCCCGTCACGGGTTGTTTCATGTTACCCCGCGCGGGGACGACGCGATGCGTATACTGATGAAATGAACGAACCAGTACAAACAGCCAAGCCTGTTGCCGCGAAGCGTCCCCCCCGTCCAGAGGGTGTCCGTGCCAAGGAACTGTCCCGTACCAACGATCCCGCGCGAACCACGGCTGAAATTCTGGAGGTTGCCACCCGCGAGTTTGCGGCCAAAGGGTTGGCCGGTGCTCGCATTGATGAGATTGCGGCTGCCACGCGTACCAGCAAGCGCATGATCTATTACTACTTCGTCAACAAGGATGGCTTGTACCTGGCGGTGCTGGAAGAGGCGTACCGACGCATGCGCACCATCGAAGCCGATCTGCATCTGGACGATCTGGAGCCGATGGCTGCGCTGGAGCGACTGGTGGGCTTCACCTATGACCACCACCGCGACAACGAGGACTTCATCCGCTTGGTCATGAGCGAGAACGTGCATCAAGGCCATTACCTGGCCCAAAGCCCGCGCATTCATGCCTTGAACCTGACGGCCATTTCGGCCCTCGAGCGATTGCTGACCCGTGGCGTGGCCAGCGGCGTGTTCCGTGCCGATCTCCAGCCCCTCGAGGTCCATTCTTTCATCTCGGCCTTGTGCTTCTTCAATGTGTCGAATCGGCACACCTTTGGGCTTATTTTTCAGACCGGGCTTGATCAAGAGAAAGCGTCCATCCTGTCTCGTGAACACGTCATTGACGCCATGGTTCGATTTGTCTCCTGTTGAGTTGTGGATAGCTGATATATCCCGTTTGCATGGGAAATGCGGGTTTTTCCCTAGCTTTAAAAACTAACCAGTTCGTACATTACCAAGACTGAGATTCCAACAACCTCAGCCGAACGGGTACGCCGGCTGAGGTTGACCCAAACCCGCGTACGAACCACCCTTGTGTGCACCGGAGACCTGATCATGAAGCGTTTGTTCCTCAAATCCCTGATTTCTGCCTTGTCGCTGTCTGTGGGCGGTCTGGCCATGGCCCAGGACAAGACCATCAAGTTCGCTAACCAGAACAGCGCGGGCCATCCCATTGCGCAAGGCATGGAGAAATTCAAGGAAATTGTTGAAGCCAAATCGGGCGGCAAGCTCAAGGTCAACCTGTTCCTGGGTGGCGCGCTCGGCAGCGACCAGGCCAACGTCTCGGCTCTGCAGGGCGGCACGCTGGAAATGGTGTCCATGAACTCCGGCATCCTCGCCAGCCAGGTCAAGGACTTTGGCGTGTTTGACTTCCCCTTCATGTTTGCCGACGGCAAGGAGGCCGACGCTGTGGTGGATGGACCGTTTGGCAAGAAGATGCACGCCAAACTCCCCGAGAAGGGCATCGTGGGCCTGGGCTTCTACGAACTGGGGTTTCGCCACATGAGCAATGGCCGCCGCCCGATCACCAAGGTGGCGGACATTGAAGGCCTGAAGCTGCGCGTGATTCCCAACCCCATCAACGTCGACTGGGTCAAGGCGCTGGGTGCCAACCCCACGCCGCTACCGTTCCCCGAGCTGTACGCGGCGCTGGAGCAAAAAGCCGTGGATGGGCAGGAAAACCCGGTGGCCACCATCAACTCGGCCAAGTTCTACGAAGTGCAGAAATTCCTGACCCTCACCAGCCACCAGTACAACCCGCAGTCCGTGATGATCAGCAAAAAGTTCTGGGACGGGCTCTCAGCGGCCGAAAAGAAGATTGTGGAAGACGCCGTGACGGAATCCGCCAAGTTCCAGCGCCAGCAGTCGCGTGCCCAGGTGGCCAGCATCAACGAGAACCTGAAGAAGAACGGCATGCAAGTGTCTGAACTGCCCGCTGCCGAGATGGCCATCCTGCGCGAGAAGATGAAGCCCGTGATTGCCAAGCACGGTGAGCCGATCGCCGCCACGGTGACGGAACTGCAGGCCGAGCTCGCCAAGCTGCGCAAGTAATGGCGTCATGATCAACGGTCACACCGAGATCATTGCCCATATCGGTTACCCGACCCACAGCTTCAAGGCACCCATGATTTACAACCCCTTCTTTGAGGAGAAGGGGATCAACGCGATCGTGGTGCCGATGGGGTGTCGTGCGCAAGAGTTCTCGGCATTTCTGCCGCTGGTATTTCGCCTCTCCAATATTCGTGGCGCGTTGATCACCATGCCGCACAAAGTCAGTGTGGTGTCCCTGCTCGATGAGGTGACGCCCGCGGTCCAAGTGGCGGGTGCCTGCAACGCGGTTCGGTTATCGCCGCAGGGGCGCTTGCAAGGCGATATGTTTGACGGCGAAGGCTTCGTGCGTGGCTTGCAAAACAAGGGCTTGGTGCTGCAGGGGTGT
>Ga0255100_1000079_pt1 | contig 44250 bp, 39 predicted proteins | sample Colum_Colum_RepB_2_FD_188449 | JGI IMG/M metagenome (GOLD analysis project Ga0255100, IMG submission 188449) | Freshwater microbial communities from Columbia River, Oregon, United States - Colum_Colum_RepB_8d | ecosystem: Environmental > Aquatic > Freshwater > River | place: USA: Oregon...
GTTGTAGATCATCTGCATAGGGAGCCTCACCGGTCGGTATCTGCCTCATCGGCCTCGTACCGGAAAATTGAGGGCACACCGACGAACGTTCAAGCCTGACCGACGAATGACATTCCCGGGCCCGCCCAGGCCATCAGATCCAAGGCGGCCTGGTGGCCTGCCCGGGTGGAGTCCGTCAACAGCAGACGCTGGAGATCCGTCATCAGTCCGACCCGTTCGATGTGCGCCGCGCCGTGCGTACAGCCGGGTGCGACAGTGGCACCCGAGGAGCCCGTGGTCACAGAGGAGCCTGCGGCACCAGGGGAGCCTGTGGTCACAGAGGATTTTTCAGATGAGAGTGGGGTGATGCGACCCAGAGTCGCAGCCAGCGTGCGCTCGAGCCCCTCAAGATGGGTGCGGGCATCGGCCAGCACCAGCAGGTTTTCAAATGGGCCCTGGCGCAGCAACCGGCCCAGGGTGACCGAGACCACCGGGCCAGCCACACAGCAGTCGCAGGCCGCGGCCAGATGTTGAAAGCTCAGTCGGTCGCCAAACTTGGCCATCAAGGCGATTCGATCCAGGCCCAGATCCTGAAGGGCGCCCACGGCCAACAGGGCGATCCGATGGGACGCTGGCGCGGTGAGGCCAGCTCGCAATACACCAAGCGCATGGCCCGCCAGGTCGGCGCCGGGCAAGGCGGCGATCATCCGGACCCTCATGCCACTAACGCCGCCAGAAACCCGGGCTGAACAGCACAAAGACGATCAGCAGTTCAAGCCGGCCGGCCAGCATCGCAAAGGCCAGAATGCCGGCCTGTACACCGCTCAGTCCGGCGACATCGGGCGCCAGGCCCAGCGCACTGAAGGCCTCGCCGCCGTTGTTGAGCCCGGCCATCACCAGACCGAAGGCCGCCCCGCCATCGAGGCCCGTGGCCACCAGGGCCGCGGTCAGGCCCAGCAGGGTCACACCATAGAGCAGCATGAAACCGAGCACGCTCTGCACGACCTCGGGCGAGATCACCTGCCCTCCGAGCAGCAAGGGCCGTACGGCGCGCGGATGGCTCATGCGCAACAACTCCCTGAGGGCCTGCTTGATCAGGATCAGGGTCCGGATCATGCGAATGCCGCCACCGGTCGAACCCGACGAGGCCACCAGCGCGGCCAGCAGCATCAGCCACAGCGCTGGCAAGGGCGGCCAGTCGGGATCATGGATGCTGGCAAAACCGGCCGAGGTGGCCATCGAGACCGTGGCGAAGGCCAGATGACGCAGGTGCTCCAGCCAATCGCTTTCAGGCCGCTCGAGGACCGTCAGGCCCACCAGAGCCAGCAGGGATGCGAATACCAGCACGAGCACCGCTGCAGCCTCGGGATCGCGCTGGTAGGCGGCCAGCGAGCGCTGTCGCAGCGCAAGAAAATGGGTCGTGAAATTGAAGGCGGCCAGCAGCATGAAGACGATCAGCACGGCCTCGATATAGGGTGAGTCCCAATCATCGACGCCGCCACTGCGCGTGGAAAAGCCGCCCAGCGACACGGTGGACAAGGCATGACAGATTGCATCAAACACCGGCATGCCCACCGAGACCAGCGCGAGTCCGCAGGCCAGGGTCAACAGCAGGTAGACCAGCCACAGATAGCGGGCGGTCTGCATGATGCGCGGCGCCAGGCGCGTGTCCTTCATGGGGCCGGGTGTATCCGCCCGAAAGAGTTGCATGCCGCCCACGCCGAGCAGGGGCAACACCGCCACGGCGAGCACGATGATGCCCATGCCGCCCAGCCACTGAACGAGGTGACGCCAGAGCTGCAGGCTCTCGGGCCACCATTCGGGCGGGCCCAGGCGGCTCAGACCCGTGGTGGTGAGAGCGGCAAGGCCCTCGAAAAACGCTGCATCGAAGCCGATTTCGGGGCGATGCAGCCAGAACGGCAGTCCGGCGATGGCCGCCATCGTCACTGTGGCCAGCACCACAAGCAGGCAACCATCTCGCGCAGGCAGATCCAACCGACTCTTGCGTCGCCACTGCGGCCAGCCCAGCGCGAGCCCGATCAGGGCCGCGGGTCCCGCCATGAAGGCCAGCGCGGCATGTGCGTCATCACCGATCCAGAGGGACCAGCCCAGCGGAATCAGGGCCGCGAGGGCCAAGCCGAGAATGAGGCCGCCCAGCAGGTGGGCAAGGGCGATCAGACGTCGCACGCGCGCGAGGATTCGTCAAAAGCCGCGATCATAGCCCTCAGTCGACCCGGGTGGGCGGTGGTTCGCCATAGACCTCGTGAGCGGCCAGCGCCACTTCATGCCGCAGCCAGGCCTGGTCAGGGCGATTTTCGTTGCGCCGATGCCAGAACATGTCGACATGCACCACGGGCATCTCCAAGGGCAGCCTTCGCCAGGTCAGTTGGCCTGCAATACCCGTGGAGCCAATGAAATGGTGAGGCAGGATGGTGAGCAGATCCGACTGAGAGACGACCTGCGCCGCCGTGAAGAACTCATTGACGGTGAGCACCACCCGCCGTCGGCGTCCGAGCGAGGCCAGTGCTTCATCGACAAACCCGAACGGGCGCCCCGAAAAACTCACCAGCACATGCCGTGCGGCGCAGTAGGTCTCCAGCGTGAGACGACCCTGCGCCAGGGGATGGTCCGCCCGCATCACCGCAACATACTCGCCATCGTAGAGCCGCTGGTGCGATACCGGGTCGGGGGTGCCGGCCTGCATGGTGGCATGATCGATGGCCGCAAGCGCCGCCGGAAAATAGCCCACCGCCAGATCAAGCTCGCCGCTGGCGAGCGCCCCTCGCGGATCGCGGCTGAGCAGTGGCCGTCCCCGGATCGACACCCCGGGCGCGACCGCCTGAAAGTGGCGCATCAGCGGTGGCATGAGGGAGGCCGCCGTGGCATCCGCCATGGCGATCACAAAGGTCTCGCGCGAGGCGGAAGGATCAAAACCCCGACCGGGCTGCACCGCTTCTCGCAGGGCGTCCAGGGCCGCCCTGACCGCAGGCCAGAGTTCGAGTGCCCGCGCCGTGGGCTCCACCCCATAGCCCGAACGCACCAGGAGATCGTCGTGCAGCGACTCTCGAAGCCGCTTGATGGCGTTGCTCACGGCCGGTTGGGTCATGGCCAGATTGCCCGCGGCGCGAGTGAGGTTGCGCTCGGTCATCACTTCGTCGAACACCCTCAGCAGATTGAGATCGAGGGTGCGAAAGTTGACGGGGACAGGGGGCAGGCTCATATCATCATTGTAGTGAATGATATGAATCATCAATCGTCATTGGAATTTCTTGTTGTTGCGCAGCATCATTGCTCCATCGACATCGCACGGATGTCTCACCTCACAGGAGCTGAACATGACTGCACTGACCCTTGCCCCCGGCGCCAATGTCATCGGCACGGTGACCCACGAAGGCGTTGAGCGTTTTTCCGAAGGCCTCGAGCACGCCAACAGCCTGCTCACCCGCGTGATCGCCTGGGTGGATGCCTTCATTGAAGAGCGCGCTGCTGCCCACAATGCCACCACGGCCGCCGCACTGGCCGCCGCCGATCATCGCGTGCTGGCTGAACTGCGTGCGGCCTACACCCGCAGCGAGATCAATGGCTGACCGTCAGGAAGCCTGGTTCGCAACGGGGCGCTTCGGCGCCCTGTGTCGTTTGGGCGCCCTGTGTCGTTTGGGCGCCCTGTGTCGTTTGGGCGCCCTGTGTCGTTTGGGCGCCCTGTGTCGTTTTGGGCGCCCTGTGTTGGCCTGAGCGCTCCGTGTTGGCCTGAGCGCTCCGATCTCTGGTTTCGATCGGAGCGCCCAAGCGTCGCCCGACGCTTATCGGCCGTACAGCACCTGCGGCAGCCACAGGCCAATCTCAGGAAACACGTAGAGCAGGAAGAGCGCCAGGATCTGGATCAGCATGAAGGGAATCATCCCCATGAAGATCTGATTCAGCGTGACATGGGGCGGCGCAACGCCCTTCAGATAAAAAGCGGCCATCGCGACGGGCGGTGACAGGAAGGCCGTTTGCAGGTTGAGCGCCACCAGCAGACCAAAGAACAGCGGATCCACGCCGAAGTTGTCGAGCAGCGGAATGAAGATGGGCATGAAGATCACGATGATCTCGGTCCACTCCAGCGGCCAGCCCAGAATGAAGATGATGGCCTGCGACAGCAGCAGAAACTCCACCTTCGACAGGCCCAGCGACATCACCCAGTTCTCGATCAGCTCCTGGCCGCCCAGCAGCGCAAAAGCGGCTGAAAAAATCGACGACCCCACGAAAAGCCAGCACACCATGGCACTGGTCTTGGCCGTGAGAAAAACCGATTCCTGCACGACACTGCGGTTGAGCTGCCGGTAGGCAGCAGCCAGCACCAGTCCCCCGATCGAGCCCACCGCGGCAGCCTCGGTCGGCGTGGCCAGCCCGAACACGATGGTGCCCAGCACCGCAAGAATGAGGAAAGCCAGCGGAAAGAACGACGACAGCAGCATCTTGAAGACCTCGAGACGCTCGAAGGTCAGCACGGCGTAGTAGGCCAGCAAGATGGCAATGAACGCTGCGGTCAGGCCCCAGAACCAGGCCGGGGCGGCCAGCCGCTCCGGGGCTGCTGCGGCGTCGGCCGTTGCGGCGCCCGCGCTCGCTGCCGAGCCGGTTGTCGCGCTGGCCTGAGAGGCCCCCGAACCCGACGGCTCGGCCACACCGCCGAGCGCTGTGGGTCCCGTGGATGAGACTTCGGCCGACGAAGTCGAGGATTCCGTGGCAGGAGGCTCTGCCAGGCCGGTGCCGCCCGAGCCCACAGACTTGTCCGCACTGTCATCGGTCGGCGGCTCCTGCAGCCCCCCGGACGAGCTCGTGGCGTCGGTGGAGGTTCCCCCGGTCATTTCAACCAGACCCGCTGCCTCTTCAACCGGCGCAGGCGCGGTGACTGCCCGCCACGACAGGCCGAGCACGGCGGCCACGCACAGCGCCGGCAACAGCGCCACGACCAGCTGCCGCAGGGCCTGGCCTGCACCGATACCCGCACGACCACTCAGGGCGCGGCCAATCACAGGCAGGGCACGCGCGCGGCCATGGCCCGCACTGAGCGCACGCAGAGCGGCCGACAGGGGTACCTTGCGCTCGGCCTCCGGCAGCGGGGGCATCAGCTCGGGCTTGAGCTTGGCCAGCACAATGACGTACACGATGTACAGACCCGCCAGCATGATTCCAGGGAAAAACGCACCCGCATACAGCTGCACCACCGATACCCCTGCAGTGGCGCCGTACACGATGAGCAGCACGGACGGTGGAATCAGAATCCCCAGGCATCCGCCGGCCGTGATGGCCCCCGCGGACACGCCGGTGCTGTAACCCGCACGCAGCATGGCAGGCAGGGCCAGCAGACCCATGAGCGTCACCACCGCACCCACGATGCCCGTGGCTGTGGCAAAGACTGCGCAGGTGAAGAGGGTGGCCACCGCCAGCGAACCCGGCACCCGGGCGAGCGCCAGGTGCAGGCTCTTGAAAAGCTTTTCGATCAGGTTGGCCCGTTCGACCAGATAACCCATGAATACGAAAAGCGGAATGGAGATGAGCACGTCATTGCTCATCACCGCATAGGCGCGCTGCACCATCAGGTCGAGGGTCTGGCCGATGGCCTGATCGGGCGCCCGCATGCGGTAGGCCACAAAGGCGAACAGCATGCCCATGCCCATGAGGGTGAAGGCTGTGGGGAATCCCAGCATGATGGCGACAACCACCAGCGCCAGCATCAGCAAGCCATAGTGGCCGCTCTGCATGTTGCCCCAGGGCATGAAGATGATCACGGCGAGCACGATGAGCGCCATGATCGACAGACCGAACAGCATCTCCTTGCGCATGATCAGCGGCTCCCAGCGCCGTCGGCGTTGACCATGGCCTTGAGCTTGTCGACATCGACCTCTTCGACATCCTGCTCGCGGGAAGGCCAGTCGCCGTCGCGCAGGCACACGATGCAGCGCAGAATCTCAACCACGCCCTGCAACAGCAGCAGCCCCCCGGCCAGCGGAATGATGGTCTTGAACGGATAGAGCGGCGGACCATCCGCGGTGATGGATGAATGCTCGTTGATTGCCCAGGAGTCGGCCGCAAAGGAATAACCGGCCCAGGCCAGGGCCACCACGCCCGGAAGGAAGAACACGAGATAGAGGATGAGGTCGAAGAAGGCCTGGGTACGCGGCTTGAAAAAGCCGTACAGGATGTCGCCACGGACATGCCCGTTCTTGGACAGCGTGTAGGCGCCCGCCATCATGAACAGCGTGCCGTACATCATGATCTGCACATCAAACGCCCAGGCATGGGGTTTGTTGAGCACATACCGGGCAAAGACCTCGTAACCGATCAGCCCGGTGAGGCCCACGATCAGCCAGGCGAAGGCCTGACCGATCCAGGTTGAGATGCGATCAACCGTCAAAAAGAAGCCTTGCATCGTGTCTTCCGTGGGGCTTTGGTACGAGCCCTGCAAACGAATCGGCCGCATGCAGGAATGCGGCCGCGAGAACGGGTTGCCCGGGCACCGCCTCGCGGGCCTGGGCATCGCGCCCGGTGCGCAAGCGCGCGCCGGGGCAGCGATTCAGACTTACTTCTTGCCGAAGTAGTGGTTGAAGGCCATGCGGCGATTGACGTTGGTGTCCATGTCCCAGGCCACGGCACGGGCCGCGAAGGCGCGCTGCGAATCGACGATCTCCTTGAAGAGGGCGTTTTCAGCCGACTTCTTCTTGACCACTTCGTCGTACACGGCCAACTGACGCTGCAGGATGGCATCGGGCGTCTTGTAGAACTTCACGTTCTGCTTTTCGCGCATCTCGATGTAGTCCTTGGAGTAGCGGTCCACAGCCTTCCAGGACATGTCGGCCGACGCAGCCTCGACGGCATTGTCGATGATGGCCTTGAGCTTGGGCGGCAGGGCATCGAGCTTGGCCTTGTTGAACAGGATCTCGAACTGCTCGGCATTCTGGTGAAAGCTCTGCAGCATGCAGACCTTGGACACATCGGGAAAGCCCAGCAGTCGATCGGACGAAGCGTTGTTGAACTCTGCTGCATCGAGCAGGCCGCGGTCCATGGCAGGAATGATCTCGCCACCGGGCAGGGCATTGACCGCCGCACCCATGGCCGTGAACACGTCAATCGAGATGCCCACCGTGCGGTACTTCAGGCCCTTGAGGTCTTCAGCCTTGGCGATGGGCTTCTTGAACCAGCCCAGCGGCTGGGTCGGCATCGGGCCGTAGACGTAGGAGTAGACATTGGCGCCCACCGCACCATAGAGCTTGTCGAGCAGGGCCTTGCCACCGCCGTACTTGTGCCAGGCGAGCAGCATGTTGGCGTCCATGCCGAAGGCCGGGCCCGAGCCCCACAGCGCCAGCGCGCTGTTCTTGCCGTAGTGATACACCACCACGCCATGGCCGCCATCGAGCGTGCCCTTGGAAACCGCATCGAGCAGGCCGAAGGCCGGCACGACCGAACCGGCCGGCAGCACTTCAATCTTGAGCTCGCCGCCGGTCATGTCGTTGACCTTCTTGGCGAAGTCGTTGGCGTATTCGTGAAAGATGTCCTTGGCGGGCCAGGTGCTCTGGAAGCGCAGCGAGGTGGTCTGGGCCTTGACGATGGCCGGAAAGCCGAGGGTGGCAGCTCCGGTAGCCACCGCACCGGTGGTCATGAACTTGCGGCGCAGTGAGGCGTTCGAGGTCATGGAGGTCTCCTGTCTTGAGGAAGTGGGGGGAAACGCGTGCGAAAAGGTGGCCGATGGTAGGGGCCACAGGCGCTGGTCGGGGCAATCCCGATCAACGTGCAGGGTATTCCGATGACGCCCTGATGAACAGGCTCAGAAGAATCCGACACCAACCTGAAACAACTGCTCCACTTTGGGAATCATCTTGCGATTGGCCACGAACACGATGACATGGTCGTCGGGCTCGATCAGGGTGTCGTGATGGGCAATCACCACCTCATGACGCCCGCCGATCCGCTCGCGAACCAGAGCGCCAATGATGGCGCCCTCAGGCAGGGCGATCTGCTCGATGCGCCGGCCCACCACCTTGCTGGATTTGGCGTCACCATGGGCGATCAGCTCCAGCGCTTCGGCTGCACCGCGCCGCAATGAGTGCACGGCCACCACATCGCCACGGCGCACATGGGTGAGCAGGCTGCCGATGGTGGCCTGGGCCGGCACGATGGCAATGTCGATCCGCCCACCCTCCACCAGATCGGCATAGGCCCGGCGATTGACCAGAGCGATCACGCGTCGTGCACCCATCTTGCGCGCGAGCAGCGAGGACATGATGTTGCTCTCGTCGTCCGACGTGAGCGCGCAGAACAGGTCCATGCTGCCCACGCTTTCTTCGTCGAGCAGGTCTTCGTCGGTGGCATCGCCCTGCAGCACCAGCACCTTGCCGGGCAACTCGGCTGCGATCGCCTCGCAGCGGCGGGCATCGCTTTCGATGATGCGCACATCCAGGCGCTCGCCCAACGCACGGGCCAGCCGCAAGCCGATCCGCCCGCCTCCGGCGATCATGACGCGGCGCACGGGTTGGTCCATCTTGCGCAACTCGGTCATCACGGTGCGGATGTGTTCGGTTGCGGCCAGGAAGAACACCTCGTCGCCGGGCTCGATCAGGGTATCGCCATCGGGATAGAGCGTGCGCTCGCCGCGAAAGATCGCCACGATGCGCGAATCAACCTTGGGAATGTGGGCCCGAATCTCGCGGATCGGGCGCTGCACGAGCTGCCCGCCTGCCACTGCCCGCACCGCGATCAGACTGAGGCGGCCATTGGCAAACTCGAGCACCTGCAGTGCTTCAGGAAACTCCACCAGGCGGGCAATGGTGTCGGTCACGGCCTTTTCGGGGACGATCAGGTGATCGACCGAAAAGGCGCCTTCGCCCACCAGCTCCGGATGGTCCTGAAATTCGGATGAGCGCACGCGGGCGATGCGCTTGGGCACATTGAAGCCCTGGGCCGCCAGATGACAGGCGACCAGATTGGTTTCATCGGACTGCGTCGTGGCGATCAGCATGTCGGCGTCTTCGGCGCCGGCCGCCCTGAGCACCGAAGGCGAGGCCGCATGGCCGTGCACGGTGCGCAGATCGAAGCGGTCTTGCAGCGCGGCCAGTCGCGCGGCGTCGTTGTCGATGACGGTAATGTCGTTGCGCTCGGAGACCAGGCTCTCGGCCAGCGACTCACCGACCCGGCCCGCACCCAGGATGATGATCTTCAAGTACGCCTCGAGCGGGTCTTCACGCGGACCCCGAGCCGTTCTTGCGAAAGGCGCCCTTGGACAGGTCGATGCCGAGCTGCTTGAGCTTGCGATAGAGGTGGGTGCGCTCCAGGCCGGTCTTTTCGGCCACGCGGGTCATGGAGCCCTGCTCGCGCGCCAGGTGGTGCTCGAAATAGGTTCGCTCGAAGGCATCGCGGGCTTCGCGCAGCGGCAGATCGAGCGGCAGTTCGCGCAAGACCCCCTGACCGCCACCGGCCGTGGAGCCGACGGCGGCCACACGCCCCACCCGATCCGCGCTGCCTGCGGCCAGGGCGACCGCCGCACTGCGACTCGCTGCGCCCCCCGCACCATTCATGCCTCGATCGGGCCCGGCGCTGTTCAGGCCCGCCGAGACCTCGAACGAAGGTACTGAAAATCGATCCGAATTCAGTGGGCCATCGCCCTCGGGCAACGCCCCCTCGAGCGCGGGATGACTTCCGAACGCATCCACCCCTTGAGCCGCTGGCCTGAAGTCGCCGGACTGCGTCGTGCCAGAGAGCCCCGTTGCCGAACCAAGTCCCGCCGGGGCGGGCTGAGGCCGCGGCACGCCCCGACTGATGGCTCGTCTGGCCAACCCGTTCTCGACCGTCTTGAGAAGCTTTTGAAGCGAGATCGGTTTTTCGAGGAAATCGAGGGCGCCGATGCGGGTGGCCTCGACTGCGGTATCGATGGTTGCATGGCCCGACATCATGATCACCGGCATGCTGAGCTTGCCGATCGCCGCCCATTCCTTGAGCAACGAGACTCCGTCGACCTCGGGCATCCAGATGTCGAGCAGGACCAGGTCGAGCTCCTGTTGATCGCGAACCTGCCGGGCCTGGGCCGCATTTTCGGCCAGCAGAACCGTGTGACCCTCGTCACCGAGAATCTCATTCAGCAATTCACGAATGCCGATTTCGTCGTCTACGACCAGAATGTCGGCCATCGAAGGGAGAGCTCCAGACCGGATGGACGTCAGGCCGGCGTTGAGGCCGATGCCCTCGGTGTTGCGGGAAAGCCTCGATTTTCGTCGGTTTTGACCAACTTCGACAAGCGGACAGTGACGCAGGCACCGATCGGCATGCCGGACTCGCTCAACTGATTCGACAACTCGATGCGTCCACCGTGCTCCTCGATGATCTTCTTGACGATGGCCAGGCCCAGACCGGTCCCGCGTGGCTTGTGCGTCACATAGGGCTCAAATGCGCGCTCAAGCATGCCCGCGGGAAAGCCCGGGCCATTATCGGTCACCGAGAGAATCACACCGCTCGTCTGGCCCTCCCGAATGCGCCGCCGCAGCGCCACCTCGACACGGATCTGCGGTTGACGCTCCGCGGATTCGAGCGCGTTCTTGACGAGATTGAGCACGACACGCCGCAGCTGGCTGGCATCGCCAAGCACCAGCGGCAGATCGGCGTCGAATCGCAGCACCAGCCCCCCTGAGGCTTCCTGGGGGGCATACAGCGTCGCAACATCGTGCACGATGTCCTGGAGATCAAGCGGGGCCAACTGGGCGGCTGGCAAACGCGCATAGTCGCTGAACTCATCGACCATGAGCTTCAGGCTCCCCACCTGCTCGACAATCGTGCGTGCATTGCGCGCCAGCAGCTGCGCCTCTGCGGCAGGCAGCTTGTCGGCGAGCTTGTGCTGCAGCCGCTCGGCAGCGAGCTGGATCGGCGTGAGCGGATTCTTGATCTCGTGGGCCAGGCGGCGCGCCACTTCGCCCCAGGCCAGCCCGCGCTGCGCAGCCACCACCTCGCTCACATCATCGAACACCACGAGTGCGCCGGCCTGCGCGCCCGGCAGCAGGGCCCCCCTGACCAGCAGGGTCTGCGCGGGCGCCCCCCTGAGATCCGCTGACGCAGGACGCTCCTGGGCCCCCAGCGGGCTGAGGCTGAACTGGCGCTGCCAGCCAGGGGGTTCAGCAGGATCGAGCGCATCGAAGGCCTCGATGATCTGACCGGACACGGACGCCAGGCGGGGCAACTCACTCAAACTGCGGCCCTGCATCTGAGCGGGTTCGGTCCCCAGAATTCGCGCGGCTCCTTCATTGGCCAGCACCACCTGGCGTGCTTCATCAAGCACCAGTACGCCGGCGGTGAGATTGCCCAGCACACTGGCCAGTTGTGCATTGGCGCGCTCAAGGGCCCGCTGGTTGCGCTCGACAAGCAGTCGAGCTTCTTCCAGCTGTCGGGTCATGGCATTGAAGGACTGTGTGAGCACCCCCAGCTCATCGCGGCCGGTGTAGTCCTTGACGGGCCTGAAATCACCCCCGGCCACCGCCCGGGTGCCGGCAGCCAGCATCGCAAGCGGGCCGATCAGCCAGCCCGCGAGCAGAAAAGACGCGGCCACTGCGGAGAACATCGTGAGCAGGAGCGTCACCGTCATGGTGATTCGGAAGATGCGCTTGAGGCCCGATCGGGCCAGGGCGAGTTCCTGATAGTCGCGCCATCCCTGAGCCACGGCTTCGGCATTGCCCGCCAGGGTCTGCGGCACCGGCTGCAGAAACTGCAGCAAGCGAGCGTCTTCGCCGAGCGAACCCCCGCCCACAATCGGTTCGATCACCCGCAAACGCAGGCCCCGGGCTTCGCCTTGGGCATCGACCGGTTCGACCACCGCCAAGCCTCGCCCCGACCTCGCCTGACGCACGACAGAAGGTGGCGGCAGATCAGGAACCAACTGGGTGAGACTCCCGCCGCTGGCCTGCAGGATCCGGCCGCTGGCCGTGATGATCAGAGCCTCCTGGACCTGCGCGCGTTCCCGACCCTGTTCAAGCAGCGATCGCCATTGCGAAGCTGGCTGTTCGGCAAGCTCGCTGGCCAGATTACGCGCTCGCGACTGCACATCGGCGAGCAGAGAATCAAGCGACGCCCTGCCCAGCGTCAGACCCGACTCAAGTGCGCGCTCCATGGGCACGTCGTACCAGGATTCGACCGAGCGTCCGAGAAACTGGACCGCCACCAGATAGATGAGCAGGGCCGGCAGCAGGGTCATGGCCACAAAGGCCCCGGCCATGCGAGCCATCAAGCGGGTGCCGAAGAGTCCGGCACGCCATCGCTGCCACAGACGCCAGGCCAGCGTGAGGGCCAGCGCCAGCAGACCCAGGCCGACGATCAGGTTGAGGCCAAGCAGCAGGGCGTAGTGTTCTTCGAGAAGGCGATCGTTGCCACTGGCCACTGCCAGCAGGGTGATCAGCACTGCCCCTGCCCCGAGCGAGGCAAACAGCGCATAGCGCAGGGCTCGGGCGCCCGAGCGTTGTTCGAGCGCGCTCAGGGGGCGGGCCTCAGGGAAAAGCGCTTCCACTCGGAGGGCGGCGCCCAGTTGCGCTGCGTGAGCGCGGAAAACTGGAAAGACTTGGGCAAGGCTTCGGTATCGAGCCTCAGGCGCAAACGGGCCTCGTAGGTCTGACCGGCCACTGCCCGCTCGCGCGGCATGACCCGCCATTGCCTCAAACGAGACAACGAGGCCAACGCATCGGCCAGGCTGCTGTGAGACTCAGCCACCCCATTGAGCAACAATCGGTACTGACGGGTCAAGGCATGCCAGGCCAGGCGATGGGTCTGCGTGGCTGAGGCGACCTGCTCATCCCACCAGTACCATCGTGAACGACGCAGCTCGAACTCGACCACGAACTGCAACACCACACCCCGATTGACGGCTTCTTCGAGCGTTGCATTGAGGGGCAGCAGAAAATCGGCTGAAAGCTCCCATGATTCGCCGTCGAAGGACGGAACGAGTGCGGCCTGAAGGACCGAAATGGGATCAGCGCTGCGAGCGGCCGGCGTCCAGACTGTCAACACCGCCATCGACAGCGCCGCGATGGCAGTGCGTCGCTTCACGGGCGTCGGGTCAGTCGGGCATGAAAGAAACCGTCGTGCTCCCGGTTTGGCTGCGCAAGCGGAAAAAGCTGCGCGACCGGTTCGCGGGAGCCGTCTGGCCAGGTCCAGAAAAGGGCTTCGCGAAGGGCATCGGGATGCCGCTCCAGGAAGGCTCGAATCATCTGTTCGCCCTCTTGCGGGAAGACCGAGCAGGTGACGTAAAGCAATGTACCACCCGGACGAAGCAGCGGCCAAAGAGCATCGAGCAGCTTTTGTTGGGTTCGCATCAGTGTGGCGAGATCACCACGCCGACGCAGCCAGCGGACATCCGGATGTCGACGCAAGATGCCTGAAGCACTGCAGGGTGCATCAAGCAGGATGCGATCGTAGGGCTCGCCGTCCCACCAGCGATCCGGCTCGGCCGCATCAGCCGATCGAACCTGAACCTGCGGGCCGGACAGCCCAAGGCGGCCAAGGTTGTCTTCGATGCGTCGACATCTTGCGGGGTCGATATCCAGTGCGGTCAGGCGCACATCGGCCAGCTCGAGCAGGTGCCCCGTCTTGCCCCCCGGCGCGGCACAGGCATCGAGAACCCGCTCACCTGCCTGTGCCCCGAGCAGCGGAGCACTGAGCTGCGCCCCGGCGTCCTGAACCGACCACCAACCCTCAGAAAATCCTGGAATCTCGGTCACGGGCAACGCCCGCTCGAGGGCCAGCGCCTGCGGGCCGAGCGCGCGGGTGGCTACGCCCGAAGCGGCCAACACTTCAGCCAGCCTGTCGCGGCTCATGCGCCGGGCATTGGCCCGCAGGACAAGCGACGCCTGCTGATTTCCCTGCTCGATGACCGTGACCCATTGATCAGGCCAGGCAGGGCGCAGCACATCGATCCACCAGCGCGGCAGGTTGTATTTCGCCTCGGGGTCGCGTCGGGCTCGGACACACAGTGCCTCGCGTTCGCGCCCGAACCGGCGCAGGGTGGCATTCATGAAGCCCGCCGCAGCGGACAGGGCAGGCGGGCCTTGCCTGAGCGTGACAACCGCCTGATCGACCACGATCGCTGCGGGTCGCTCGCCCGAGATCAGCTGTTCCAGCGCGACCCACTGAAGGGCCGCAATGCGGGAATTCGGTCTGCGTTCATTGAGTTGCTCGCTCAGCGCCCGCAGCAGACCCCAGCGGCGCACGCATCGATAGGCCATATCCCTTGCCGGCCCTCGGGACGAGGCCGGCAAGGCTTCACAGACGACATCGAGTGCGTCGGGCAGGCGCTGCCCGCCTTGAAGCGCAAGCAGCGCATCGGCCGCAGCAAGCATCTCATCGCCGAGCGGGGCGCGCTGCGGCGTCATCGACCGGGCCCGTGAGGCAGTGTCGCGGTGCGACGGGCAGTCAACCGCGACCGAACCCGCCGCGCCGGGCTGCCATGTCCATCAGTCGAGCCACTCGCTCCTCGGTGGCCGGATGGGTGGAGAACAGACCGCGCAACCCACCTCCGGAGAGCGGGTTCATGATCATCATCTGGGCAGTCGCTGGATTGCGCTCGGCGGCTTCAAGCGGGATGCCCTGGGCATAGCGATGAATCTTGTCGAGAGCGCTGGCCAGCGACTGCGGGTCGTCCGCAATCTCGGCACCCAGACGATCGGCCTCGAACTCGCGGGCCCGCGAGATCGCCATCTGGATCAGCATCGCTGCAAGCGGTGCGAGGATGGCCAGGGCGATGGAGGCGATCGGGTTGGAAGGCCGACCCTCGCTGTCGCGCCCACCGAAGAACATGGCGAAGTTGGCCAGGGCCGAAATGGCGCCCGCCATGGTCGCCGATATGGTGGAGATGAGGATGTCCCGATGCTTGACGTGGGCCAGCTCATGCGCCATCACGCCGCGCAGCTCGCGGGCGTTGAGCACACGCAGGATGCCGGTGGTGGCCGCGACCGCCGCATGCTCCGGGTTGCGGCCGGTGGCAAAGGCATTGGGGGCTTCCTCGTCGATGAGGTAGACCCGCGGCATGGGCATCTGCGCCCGCTCGGCCAGTTCGCGCACCATGCCATAGAACTGCGGTGCGCTGGTTTCGTCCACCTCGCGGGCGTTGTACATCCGCAAGACCATCTTGTCGGAGAACCAGTAGGCAAAGAAGTTGGACACCAGGGCAAATCCCAGCGCCAGCAGCATGCCTTGCTGGCCGCCCATGGCGCCACCCAGCATCATGAACAGCGCCGTGATGGCCGCCATGAGCATTGCCGTCTTCATCCAGTTGAACATTGCATCAGCCTCCGCTGAAATCAGGAAACCGGAGAGTCATGAAACAGACCCGCTCCGTGAGAGTCAAGTGGGGGCCCTTGCCCCGGATTCAAGTCGCACCGGAAGGCTCAGACAGGCGCACCCGACTCGAGCCGATCCCCGGGCTTGATTGACGCGCCTGCCAGCCACTCTCGAACGGCCAGCCTGCGTCCACCCGGGCGCTGCAACTCGATCAGATCGATGGCCTGCGAACCCTCTGGACCGCAGGCTACCGTGAGCCCGCGAGCGGATGCCTGGATTACCGTGCCTGGCAAGGGGTGTTGCTGCGCCTGGGACCCCGCGGCCTGCACGGGTTTTGGCTGCGGCGCGCCGCCCTCCAGGGGCTCGGCCCAATCATGGACACGGGCGCGCCAGATCTTGAGCGGTTGATCTCCGGGCAGGCTTGCCGTGCAGCCAGGCACCGGGTCGAAGGCACGGATGCGATCCACCAGGGCCTGCGCGGGCAGAGAGAAGTCGAGCCGGGCGGTGTCGCGGGTGAGCTTGTGCGCATAGGTCACGCCCTCGGCCGGCTGAGACTCACTGGGAAGAGCGCCTGCCTGAAGCAGGGCCAGCGCCTGCACGATGGCCTGTCCTCCGAGTTCGGCGAGCGCATCGTGAATCTCGCCCCCGGTAGACTCGGGCCCGATCGAAAGACGCTGCACCAGACGCATCGCTCCGGTGTCGAGACCGGCATCCATCTGCATGATGGTGATGCCGGTTTCTCGATCACCCGCCTCGATCGCTCGCTGGATGGGTGCGGCCCCCCGCCAGCGTGGCAACAACGAAGCATGAATGTTGAGACAGCCCAGGCGGGGCAGATCAAGCACAGCCTGCGGCAGGATCAGCCCATAGGCGGCCACCACCATCAGGTCGGCCTTGACTTGCGCCAGTTCGGCCTGCGCAGCGGTATCGCGCAGGCTCGCGGGCTGCGACACTGTCAGCCCATGGGCCAGCGCCCATTCCTTGACCGGGCTGGCAACCAGTTTTTGTCCGCGCCGGGCGGGCTGATCGGGGCGGGTCAGAACCCGGACGATGTCATGCCCTGCCGCGTGCAACGCAGCCAGTGCACGCTCGGCAAAAACGGGGGTTCCGGCGAAGATCAGGCGCAATCGGATCGCTCAGGCCGCCTCGCGGTGCGGTTTGTCGGCTTTATCGGTCTTCTCGGCCTTGATCATCTTGCTGCGAATCCGATTTTGTTTGAGTCGGGAGAGGTACTGGACGAACACCCGCCCGCGCAGATGATCCATTTCGTGCTGGATGCAGACCGCAAGCAATCCATCGGCCTCGAGTGTGAACGACTGACCCTGGGCATCGAGCGCCCGCACGGTGATGACCGCGGGCCGCTCCACGGTGTCATAGATGCCTGGCACGGACAGGCAGCCTTCATCGCGCTCGGAGGTTTCTTGCGAAACCGCAATGATTTCGGGATTGATCAGGACCTGCAGCGCATTACGCTCTTCGGAGAGGTCGATCACGATCACCTGCTCATGCACGTTCACCTGAGTGGCGGCCAGCCCGATCCCCGGGGCGGCATACATGGTCTCGGCCATATCGGCGACCAATTGTCGGATGCGGTCGTCCACCGCGGCCACCGGACGGGCTACGGTATGCAGGCGGGAATCGGGGTAGCGAAGAATGTCAAGTAGTGCCATCGACCTAAGACTTCCGTTCAGCCCTGATGAGGGTTGGCAGGGTTCCTACCCACGTACCATGACGACATCGCAGGCATGCTCAACAGGCATCGCAACATGATCAGGAATCCTAGCACGCTGATTCGCACGGCCGTACTCTGCTCCGCGCTCTGGCTGGGGGTTTGCAGCCCAGCCCTGGCGACGGACACCGCCCCGGTCCAGATCGCCCCCAATGCGCCCGATCGCTACACGGTCGTGCGCGGTGACACGCTCTGGGGTATCGCGGGCCGCTTCCTCAGTGCGCCTTGGCAGTGGCCGCAAATCTGGCAGCTCAACCGCGAACAGATCGCCAACCCCCATCTGATCTATCCGGGTGATGTGGTCATCCTCGATCGCTCAGGTGGCGTACCTCGCCTGCGCCTCGCCCGGGAGGCAAGTGCATCCGGCGTGAACGGATCCGGCTCGATGGGCGGCCTGCCACTCGTCCGATTGCAGCCCGGCGCACGAGCCCAGGCCCTGGCCGCCCAGGCGCTGCCCACCCTGCCTGCGGCAGCCATCGAGCCTTTCCTGAACCGACCCTGGATTCTCGATCCCGCCGATCTGGCTGAGCACCCCCGAATCGTCGGCACCCAGGATGGTCGCATCTATCTGAGCCGGGGCGACCTGGCCTACGCACGCGGACTGCCCGCCGATGCACCCGAACACTGGCACGTTTACCGACCGGCGCGTCCACTGCTCGACCCCACCACCCGCCAGCCGCTGGCCTGGGAAACCCTGTTCGTCGGCACCGCCCGCCTGATGCGCGCAGGCGACCCCGCCACATTTCGCATCGAGTCCAATCAGGAAGAAATCGGCGAGGGCGATCGTCTGGTCCCGGCCAGCGCAACCGTGCTTCCCAGTCTCGCCCCTCGTGCCCCCGAACAAGCGCTGCAAGGCCAGATTCTCTCGGTCTATCGGGGTGTCGAGTCCGTCGGTCGGCACAGCGTGGTTGCCATTTCCCCTGGCGCCCAGGCGGGTCTCGAGATCGGCCATGTCCTGCGGGTCTTGAGTGGCCGGCGCCAGATCATCGATCGAGCCACCCGCGAACCCGTGCTGTTGCCTCAAGAGCCCATCGGTGAACTGGTGGTGTTCCGGGTCTTCCAGGGCATTGCCTATGGTCTGGTCACTGGGGCGTCGGAGGCCATCTCGGTCGGTGCGGCGGTCGCCTCACCCCGCCAGATCGCCCCTGGCAGCGGATCGACTGCAGCGGTCGCCGCTCCACGCTGAAAGCAATCCCGAGTTTGCAGGGCGATCGCGCCCTGCCAGCCCCGCTCGAACATGCAAAACAGATCCCATGATCTGAGGGCCTGGCTGCGTCTGACGCTCACCGAGGGGCTCGGATCAGTCGGGTTGGCTCGCCTGCTGCAGCACTTCGGTTCGCCTCAGGCCGTGCTGGGTTGCGAAGGTCGCGCGCTCGAAGCCATCGGACTGAAGCCCGTGGTTGTGCGCGATCTACTGCAGCCTGGGCCGAAGTCTCTGGCTCGGGTGGAGCACGCCCTGGAGTGGGCGGAACGTAGCGGGGGACAGCTCATGACCCGCACGGATCCCGACTATCCCGCCTGGTTGGCCGAGATCCATGACCCCCCCGGGGTGCTTTATGTCCGCGGTGCCAGACGGTGGCTCAACCAGCCCATGCTCGCCATCGTCGGATCCCGAAACGCCACCCTGCATGGCATCGAGACCGCCACCGAACTGGCCACCCAACTCTCGCAAGCCGGCTGGACCATCGTGAGCGGACTGGCCCTGGGCATCGACATGGCCGCCCATCAGGGCGCGCTTGAGGGTCCGGGTTCCACCGTTGGCGTGATGGGTTGTGGCATCAACCAGATCTACCCGCGCCGTCATCAGCGGCTGGGTGAGCAGATTGCCGAGCGAGGCGCACTGATCAGCGAACTGCCGCCTGACACGCCACCGGCTGCCGCATTTTTCCCGCGTCGCAACCGTCTGATCGCAGGCTTGGCGCATGGCGTCGTGGTCGTGGAGGCAGCTTTGCAAAGTGGGTCGCTCATCACGGCCCGCTTGGCCGGCGAGGCTGGACGCGAGGTTTTTGCAGTCCCCGGACCGGTACGCTCGGGCGTCTCAAGGGGCTGTCATCAACTGCTGCGCGAGGGCGCCACACTGGTGGAATCCTCGGCGGACATCCTCAACGTCTGTCGGGCCCCAAACCTGTCCATGCCGGGATGCACCGCCCCCGAAAAGACCCTGGCCCAGACACTTCATCGCCTGCCTGGTGCATCTGGCGGTTGGCCTCAAGACCCTCTGAAGCAGCGCATCCTGGCGGCGCTTCAAGGCGGAGCCGCCCATCCCGATCAACTTGCGGCCCACCTCGGTCTGCCGGTTCATACGCTGTCCTGTGCCCTGCTCGAACTCGAGCTTCAGGGATGGCTGATCACCGGTGCGCAAGGGCTGCTCAGCCCCTGTCAGCCGGGGCATCAACTTGCCAGTGCGCAATTCCGGCTCTTATGATGGGCCCCCTTTTATAACGACCCCTCCATGGGAAAAGCCCTCATCATTGCGGAAAAACCTTCGGTTGCCGCCGACATTGCCAAGGCGCTCGGAGGCTTCACCAAGGCAACCGATTACTTCGAAAGCGACGAATATGTCCTCTCGTCGGCCGTCGGTCATCTGGTGGAAATCGCCGCGCCCGAGGCCTACGAGGTCAAGCGGGGCAAGTGGTCGTTTGCGCACCTGCCGGTCATTCCGCCGCAGTTCGATCTGCGCCCGATCGACAGGAGTGCCGACCGCCTCAAGCTGCTGGCCCGGCTCATCAAGCGCAAGGATGTCGATCGGCTGATCAATGCCTGCGACGCGGGCCGCGAAGGCGAACTCATCTTCCGGCTGATCGCCCAGCATGCCAAGGCCCGTCAGCCCGTACAGCGCCTGTGGCTGCAGTCCATGACGCCCACGGCCATCCGCGATGGCTTTGCCAGCCTGCGCAGCGATGATCAGATGATGCCGCTGGCCGATGCCGCGCGCTGCCGCTCGGAGGCCGATTGGCTGGTGGGCATCAATGGCACCCGGGCCATGACGGCCTTCAACTCCCGCGATGGCGGGTTCTTCCTGACCACCGTGGGTCGGGTTCAAACCCCCACGCTCGCCATCGTCGTCGAGCGCGAAGAGCGCATCCGCAAGTTCAAGCCTCGCGCCTACTTCGAGGTCAAGGCCACCTTCGCGGCTCAGGCCGGCGAGTACGAAGGCCGATGGTTCGATCCGGCCTTTCAGCGTGGTGCCGATACCGATGCCCGCGCCGAGCGCCTGTGGGACGAAGCCAAGGCCAAGGCCATCGTACAGGCCTGCACGGGCCAGCCTGGCACGGTCACCGAGGAGTCCAAACCGGCCACCCAGGCGCCGCCCGCGCTCTTCGATCTGACCAGCCTGCAACGCGATGCCAATGGTCGTTTTGGTTTTTCAGCCAAAACCACGCTGTCGCTCGCCCAGGCCCTCTACGAAAAGCACAAGGTCCTCACCTACCCCCGAACCGATTCCAAGGCCCTGCCCGAAGACTATGTCGGCACGGTCAACCAGACCCTCGCACAACTGGGCGATACCCCAGGCTTTGGCAGCTTTGCACGGCAGATCCTCGATCAGGGCTGGGTGAGGCCCAATAACAAGCGCATTTTTGACAACAGCAAGGTCTCGGACCACTTCGCCATCATCCCGACCGGACAGCCTCCCCGTGGCCTGTCCGAGGCCGAGCAGAAGGTCTATGACCTGGTGGTGCGCCGGTTCATGGCCGTGTTCTTTCCGTCAGCCGAATTCAAGGTCACCACCCGCATCACCACGGTCGCCGACCATGCCTTCAAGACCGAAGGCCGCGTGCTGGTCAATCCCGGTTTTCTGGCCATCTACGGCCGTGAGGCGATCGAGCAGCGCAGCGCCGACGCAGAAGGCAAGGGCAGTGATGGCAAGGCGGGCGAGTCCGGCGCCAACCTCGTGCCCGTGGCCGCCAACGAAAAGGTGCGCACCGAGCAGATCGAGGCGCTTTCACTCGCCACCCGGCCACCGGCACGGTTCAACGAAGCCACCCTGCTCTCGGCCATGGAGGGGGCGGGCAAGCTTGTCGATGATGAAGAGCTGCGCGAGGCCATGGGCGCCAAGGGCCTGGGCACACCGGCCACACGGGCTCAGATCATCGAGGGTCTCATCAACGAGAACTACCTGATCCGCGAAGGGCGTGAGCTGATCGCCACGGCCAAGGCCTTCCAGTTACTGACCCTGTTGCGTGGCCTGGGCGTGGCCGAGCTCACCATGCCCGAACTCACTGGCGAGTGGGAGTACAAGCTCTCCCAGATCGAGCGCGGACAACTGGCGCGTGATGACTTCATGGGTCAGATCGCCGACATGACCAAGCTGATCGTAGAGCGTGCAGCGGGCTATGGCACAGCCGATGTCCCGGGAGATTACGTCACGCTCACCACACCCTGCCCAAAATGTGGGCAGACCGTGCGGGAGAACTATCGTCGCTTTGCCTGCACCGCCTGTGACTGGTCGATCACCAAATCGCCCTCTTCACGCCTGTTCGAACCCGCCGAGGCCGAGCAGTTGATCCGCGAGCGCACCATCGGTCCGCTCCAGGGTTTTCGAAGCAAGATGGGTCGGCCGTTTTCAGCCATCCTCAAGCTGGTCGAGCCCGACAGCAAGCTCGAGTTCGACTTCGGTCAGTCCGATGCAGAAGAGGAGCGCGACGCACCGGTGGATTTTTCGGGGCATCAGGCCCTGGGGGCGTGTCCGGTCTGCCAGTCGCAGGTCTTCGACCACGGCATGTTCTATGTCTGCGAGCACTCGGTGGGCCCAGCCCGGACCTGCGACTTCCGTTCGGGCAAGGTCATTCTCCAGCAGGCCATCGAGCCCTCACAGATGAGCAAGCTGCTTGCCGAGGGTCGTACCGACCTGCTCACGGGTTTCATCTCCAACCGTACTCGCCGACCCTTCAAGGCCTATCTGGTGCGCAAGCCCGATGGCAAGGTCGGCTTTGAGTTCCAGAAAGGACCTGCTCCCAAAGGCGAGGCAACCGCAAAAGGAGAGGGCGTGCCGCCTGCCGAGGGAACCCCCGGTCCGACCCGCAAGACCGAAGCGAGTACACGGGGCAAGGGCGGTACCGCAGTCACCCGGGGCGCTGCGACCAAAACTCAGGCGGTCAAGACCGCAGCGGCTCGAAAACCGTCCACCCGAAAAGCCTGACCCGCGCGGCGGATCCCGAGTGCACGCTCCCGGATTCGATGCGCCCGATGGCGCGAGCGTTTTTCGTTTGATCCGGCGCCCGGGCTAGCGTAAGACAACCCACGACTGCAGGGCGAGCTGCTCAGCCGCACTCAGCTGCGCGAACTCAAGGCTGTCGCAGCGCTCCCAGATCATGCGGCCATAGACCCCTGCCAGCAGAGCGACCTCGCGTGTGAGCGCCGACTCGGGTCCGCTCGCGGGTTGGGCTGCACGGGCACGATTGATTGCGGCTTCGAGGTCGGTGATGGAAACGCAGGCGGGCATCGAGACAAAACAACCGATCAGTAAAAGGGCGGTCAAGCTAGCACAATCGCTGCAGAGGTAAGGTTTCGCCCCGCCATCGCGTTTTGCCTTGCCATTCCTGACAACAGGTAACCTAGGCAGATGTCTGCCTTTGCACCATCCGACTTGCCTGAGCCCGACTGGGTCTTCGGTTATGGCTCGCTGATCTGGAATCCCGGATTTGATTATCAGGAGACCGTACTCGCAAGAGTCCATGGGTATCGCCGGTCCTTTTGTATCCGCTCGAACCGCTACCGAGGCACACCTGCAGCGCCAGGGGTGGTCCTGGGCCTGGCGCAGGGTGGCTCATGCATCGGAATGGCCTTCCGACTCGACCCAGCCCATCGGGCGGCTGCAGTCAAGTCTCTGTTCGACCGTGAAATGCCAGGCCAGCTCTATGTACCGCGCATGGTCGAAGCTCTTCCACTCACCGGTGCCCCGCCCGTGCGCGCCCTGACCTTCGTGGCCAACACCACGCACGCTGCCTTCATGCTTCTGCCCGATGAGGAGGTGCTGCGTCGCCTTCGTCACTGTGCCGGCGAGCGCGGGCCCAACCTGGAATACGCTTTGCGCACCCATGAAAGTCTGCGGGCCCACGGTGTGCGCTGTACCGTACTCGAGCGCCTGGTCCGGTCTCTGTCTATGGGCGAAGGGAAGACCCGATGAGCGCGCCCACGGACCGCGCCCCTCGTGGTGCAGGGCCGCGTGACATCCTGCGCGATCTGGGTCCAACCCAGGCGGTCAATGCCCTCGTGGGATTTCTCTTCGCGGCCACCGGGCCGGTGGCGATCATCCTGTCGGCAGGCGCTCAGGGCAATCTGTCGCAGACCCAGCTGGCTTCATGGATCTTCGGCAGTTTTTTTGTCAATGGCCTGCTCACCATTGTCTTGTCAGCATGGCATCGCACGCCCCTCATCCATTTCTTCACGATTCCGGGCACGGTTCTTGTTGGACAGGCGCTCGGGCATGCGCCATTGGCCCAGGTGGTGGGCGCCTTCATTGCCACCGGAGTGCTGATCAGCGCCCTGGGTCTGACCGGCTGGATGAAACGCGCGCAGGCGGCCGTGCCCATGCCGATCGTCATGGGCATGGTGGCTGGCGTGTTCCTGCGATTTGGTACCGATGTGATTCGGGCCCTGCATGATGATGTCTGGATCGCTGCGCCGATGGTGCTTGCATTTCTTGTTCTGAGTGCCGCTCCTCGCTTTGCCCGTTGGATGCCGCCCATGATCGGCGTCCTGATGGTCGGCGTGATCGCCATTGCGCTGCAGGGCAAGGCCAGTTGGCCGCAGGCATCGAGCCTGGCTTTGAGCATGCCGGTGCTGCAATACCCCGAATGGTCCTGGCCCATCCTGCTTGAACTGGTCGTTCCGCTGGCGATCACGGTGCTGGTTGTCCAGAACGGGCAGGGTCATGCGGTGCTGCAGGCTGCCGGGCATCAGCCCCCGGTCAATACCGTGACGCTGGCCTGCGGGCTCACCTCGATCCTGACCGCCTGGGTCGGTTCGGTCAGTACCTGTCTGACCGGCCCGACCAATGCCATCGTCTGCTCCGGCGGACCGCGTGAGCGTCACTACAGCGGCGCCGTGCTGGTCGGTGTGCTGGCGCTCATCTTTGGTGCTGCCTCAACCGCAGCGACTGCGCTGCTGCTCGCTGCCCCCGCGGCCTTTGTGGCCGTGCTTGCGGGCCTGGCCATGATCCGGGTGCTCGGTGGCGCCTTCGGTACGGCTTTTGGCGGCAGTCACAGCATGGGCGCGCTCACCGCCTTTGTGATCACCGTGGCCAATCTACCCTGGCTCAATATCGGGGCGCCATTCTGGGGACTGGTTGCCGGCCTCGCTGTGTCGTGGCTGCTGGACCCCAAACCCTGACCCGGGTTCATGCCGCAATAAGCGACGCCTCTGTCTGCCACCCTCAACGTACCTTCCACGCAACCATAACGTAACTCTCGAGCACCTTTCCACTTACCTTCCACGAACCCACGCGCACTGACCTCCATGCAAATGCCCCGCAATCCCGACCTCATCCGGCCCGTGCTTGCGGTTCTCGCCCTGCTCGGCTTGATCGGCGTGAGCCTGTGGGTGCTCGCGCCCTTCATCGGCCCCATGATCTGGGCGGTCACGATCGTGATTGCCACCTGGCCTCTGATGCGACGCCTGCAGCGGCTGATGTGGGGCAGCCGGGTCGCTGCAAGCACGGTCATGACGCTGGCCCTGCTGGCTGTTTTCTTCGTTCCGCTGGGACTCGCGATCAATACCGTGCTCGACAATGCCGACACGGTGATCGGCTGGATTCGCAAGGCGGCCACGACGCTGCCAGACAGTGAGCCGCCCACGTGGTTGGCCAACCTCCCCCTGATCGGAACCCGCGCGGCGGATCTCTGGCGCGAGGTCACCACCCAGAATCTGGGACCGCTGCTGTCTCGCATCACTCCGTATGTCGGTACGCTGGCCAGCCAGGCGCTCAAGCAAGCCGGTGTAGTGGGCGCAATTGCGATCGAATTCCTGCTCACCGTCTGCCTGTGTGCGGTGCTCTATGCCTGGGGTGAGCAGGCGGCGCGCAAGGTGCGTGCCTTTGCGCGCACGCTGGCAGGCGAGCGCGGTGTTCGCACGGCGGCCCTGGCGGGCGCTTCGATCCGGGGCGTGGCCCTGGGCGTTGTGGTAACCGCCCTGCTGCAGGCGGTGCTGGCCGGCATCGGACTCGCGGTCACGGGCATACCGGGTGCGGCACTGCTCACTGCTCTGATGCTGCTGCTGTCAATTGCGCAGCTTGGCACCCTGCCCGTGCTCATTCCGGCCACGATCTGGGTGTTCTTCACGGGTGAAACCGGCTGGGGCATTGCCCTGGCCGTATGGTCGGTGTTTGTGGCCACGATGGATAATTTTCTGCGGCCCTGGCTCATCCGACAGGGTGCCGATCTGCCGCTGCTGCTCATCTTTGCCGGGGTGATCGGAGGTCTGGTGGCCTTTGGCCTGGTGGGCCTGTTCATCGGCCCGGTGGTGCTGGCCGTCACCTACACCCTGCTTGAGGCCTGGATCCGGGACAATGAAGGGGCAGAAGAACCCCCGCAGGGCAAGCCTGAAGCCTGAGCCTGCTCCAGGGGTGAACCCGAGTTCAAGCGTATTCCGATTCAGGGCTCAACCTGCTTCAGGGCTGAGCTCGCTTCAGTGCTTCACCCAGAACCTGCGCCGCGGCAGGCGCAGCCACCAGCACGAGCTTGATCGTGGCCCGCGTGGCGCCCACGAAGAGCTTGCGCAGGGCCATCGCATCGAGGGCTCGAAAATCGATTTCGGTCAGCACAACGGCAGGCGCAGCCTGCCCCTTGAAGCGATAGACGGACTCAAACAGCAGGCCACCCTCGGTGTAGACCGGCTGATCGAGCAGATCGTGCCGCCCCGTGAAGCGGCGCACAGCATGCGTGCCCAGACTGTCCAGTGAGAGCAGCGCCGACTGAGCGCGGCCATGAAAACTGATGACTGCAATGTCCTGCCGTCGAAACCCCGCTGCCAGACAGCGCCGGACGGCTTCACGCGTGGCCGCATGCACGGTGTCAAAGACCGGTGCAGCGCCAGTCGCGTTCGGTCGAACTGCCTCTTCAATTCGATCGGCCTGCGCTCGATCGGAATGGGCTCGATCGGAATGGGCTCGATCGGAATGGGCTCGATCTGCGCCGGCGCCCGGCACCGGTCGTGCACGATCGCCGTACCCAATCAGCTCCAGCCCGCCGCGGGCCAGCGGACTGGCTGATTCGATCCGCTGCCCCTCAGGCATCAACTCACGCAGCCACTCGACCACCTCGCGCGGACTGCGGTGATTGGTCTGCGCGCGCAGCACCGGCCAGCCGGGCAGCGCCGCAGGTGCCCGTGGATACAACGCCTGCATTGGATCATCGAGCCACAGCACGCGCGCGTCGGGTCTGGCCAGGCTCAGCAGCAGATCGCACCAGGACTGGCTGAAGTCCTGGCCCTCGTCGACGACCAGCGTGTCGTAGCGGGGCTTGAGCTCGGGCATGAGCGCAAGCGCCCTGGCCTCAAGGGCCTCGAAGCGACCGGGTCCGGGGGCGGGCAGCGGCTGACCCGCCTCACGCAACAGCTGCTGGCACAACCCGTGAAAGGTCGTGACCTCGCCCCCCGGCGGCGCAATGCGTGAAAAATGATCGGCGAGCGGCCGGTTGAAGCACACATGCAGAACGCGCTCGCCGCGTGCCAGAGCATCGGCATGCTCGGCGAGTGCAAGCTGGGTCTTGCCCGATCCGGCTGTGGCCTGAACCCGCAACCGGTGAGGACTGAGCTCAAGCTGGCGCGCCCAGTGCGCGAGCCCACCGGACACGCGCGTGACGAGCGCCTCGGCCTGGCCCACCAGTGCACTCACATCAGGCTGCAGTTCGATCACATCTCGCAGGAAGCGCTCAACGGCCACGCGCTGGGGCGTGAGGGCGGCGCCGGTCTCGACCGGCTCCGCAGACGGTCCGGATCGCAAAACTGCCTGTGCAGGGGGTTGGGCTCTGGCGGGCGGCAAGGCTTGCATCACCTCGCGCACCAGCTGATCGCGGCGCGATGCATCGACCAGCCGATCCGCCGAAAGTCCGGCCGACTCGGGATGCCGTACGGTGTAATCGGGACAATGCAGCAGATAGTCGACTCGAACGGCTTCACATCCCGGGCGCCGGGCCAGCTTGGCCTGTAAGGTGCCCACGGTCTGGATGATCTGCAGACGAAGGTCCACCATGCGACCCCGCTCGCGCTTGAGCAAAGCCTGACCGGACTCATCGAGCAGCCCCGTCTTGAGCATCAGCAGCAGCAGATCACCGTCACGATTGACGATCACGAAATCAATTTCGCCGTAGACCGAGAAGCCCTGATCCACGGCGGTCCAGTGCACACCGTGATAGACCGCGTAGGCCTCGGGCAAGGCCGCTGCAAGCAGTGCAAGCAGGTCGTGCTGACGACGCGCAGACAGCGTGTCGGCGGCCGGAGACGACCCCGCGGCCAGGGTCGCCTGCGACCACTCGCGCCAGCCGTCCGGAACGATGCGTGCCATGGGGTCAAGTGTAGCGAGGCGCTGTGCCCGGGCCTATGATGCCGCCCACATCAACCCTCAACAGCGATGGAGACCCGCATGACCCAAGCCCCGATTCCCACGCGCCGCCGTTCGCTTGGCGCGCTCGCAGCCCTCGGCACCCTGGGTGCCGCTGGAGTCCTGCCGCAACCGGTCCGGGCTCAGGCCTTTCCGGCCCGATCCATCAAGCTGGTCGTCCCCCATGCCCCGGGTGGCAACTCAGACTCCTTCGGCCGCGTCCTGGCTCAGGCCCTGACCGACCGCATCGGTCAGTCGGTTGTCGTTGAAAACCGCACCGGTGCAGGCGGCACGATTGCCTGCAGCACTGTGGCCCGATCGCCCGCCGATGGCTACACCCTGGTGGTCTCCGATACGGGGACGCACTCCATTGCGCCGCAACTCTACGGGCCGCGTCTGCAGTACGACGTGTTCAAGGATTTCACGCCGATCACCCTGGCCGCCACGTTCGCCACGGTCATCCTGGTGCATCCCTCGGTCTCCGCCCGAAACGCGCAGGAATTCATTGCGCTGGCCAAGGCCCAACCCGGCAAGATCACCTACTCCTCGGCAGGCACCGGCAATGGCTCCCATCTGGCCCTGGACACCTTCCGGCATGAGGCGGGCCGGCTCGACATGATTCATGTGCCCTACAAAGGGGGCGCGCCCGCCATCCAGGCCCTGATCGCCGGTGAAGTGCAGATGACCGCAGTGAGCGTCAATACCTCCCTGCCCCATATCCGCTCGGGCAAGGCCCGCGCCCTGGCGCTTGCGAGCAGCAAGCGCTCGCCCGCGCTGCCGGATCTGCCCACGCTGAACGAGCAGGGCGTGCCCAATGCCGAGGCGGATAACTGGCTCGGCATTCATGGGCCCGCCGGCATGCCGCCCGAGGTTGTGGCCTGGTTGAACCGTGAAATCGGTGCGGCCTTGCAGCAACCCGCCATTCGGGAACGTCTGGCCGGACAGGGCCTGGAGGTGGTGGCCTCGAGCCCGGACGCCTTTGTGGAGGTGCTGCGCAAGGATCTGGCCCGATGGACCGAAGCCGTCAAGCGCAGCGGGGCCACGGCGGGCTGAGGTTTGTCCTGGACGATTTGATTGATAAATCATCCACTTGGCGTCTTTGTCCAACCCCATTGAGCGACTCTGCCGCACTGCAATAATCTGCCTAAAAAACGATCAACCCTTCAGCCATGCGGGTTTCAAGCAGGGGAAAATGGGGATTTGTCGCAAATGACACACCTTGTCACACAAATTCTTGTTGCAACGCATCAGATTCGTGTGTAGTATTGCAACTGTCTCCTCCACCTCCTCAATGGTGGTTTCAGCCCGCACCAACTGGTGCGGGCTTTTTCTTTGTGGGTCCAGAAATAAAACGGGTCGCTCTCGCGACCCGGATCAAAGGCCAAGGCCGCCTTGCAGACGCGCCCAGCGGCTGGCCCTGCAACCTCTTGAGCGCTCCGTTAGCGCACGTTGAGCGCTCCGCCCAGCCGGCGTCGCCAACGCGACACAATCTCGGGCTGGGACGACGCCAGATCAAACACCTCCACCATGCGGCGCCGGCCGATGTCTTCCTGGAAGGCACGGTCGCGCTGAACGATCTCGATGAGCTGCTCCAGGGCCGGCTCCCAGTCCTTGAAGCCGATGTAGTACTCGGCGAGCTCAAGACGTGCGGCCAGGTCCTGCGGGGCCTCGACCACGCGAGTCAGCAACGCGGTGGGCGTGGGCGGCTTGGCCGCCTCGACCGCCTGCGCGGCCTGCGCGATCAGCGCGGCCACCTGCGGATCAGCCTTGGCCTGCGCCGAGAGCGCCTCAAACTGCGCCTGCGCGGCGGCCGGGTCCTGCTCGGCCATCAGCAACTGACCGTACAGCAGTCGCGCCGAATCATTGGCCGGGTCGATCGCCAGCGCCTTGCGGGCATGTTCCATGGCGGCCGCGGTATCGCCGCGATCGAGTGCGGCACCCGCCTGCTCGAGCTCCATGTCTGATGGATTGGGCATCAGGCGATCGATGAATTCGCGCAACTTGCCCTCGGGCAGCGCCCCCTGAAACTGATCGACCGGCTGGCCGTTGACGAAGGCAAACACGGTGGGAATCGAGCGGATCTGAAAATGCTGCGCCAGTTGCTGCTCGGCATCGGTGTCGATCTTCACCAGCTTGAAACGCCCACCGTAGGCCTGTTCGAGCTTTTCAAGCAAGGGGCCCAGTGTCTTGCAGGGCCCGCACCAGGGCGCCCAGAAATCCACCAGCACGGGCTGCTGCATGGAGGCGTCAATGACCTCGGCCTTGAAGGTCTGGAGGGTGGCGTCAGTGCTCATGGGAAGTCAGGCGTCAATGGCGGGAATCGGAGGCAGTGAGGTCGAACTCTCTGTGCGAAAACCGGGTCACCCAGGGCGTACGCATGGCAGGGTCGTCCGGAAAGTCCTGATTGTTGCATGCCATGATGGCGACGCCCGATGAGCACACCCTCTCAGTCAAGCCTCATTCGACATCCAACCGCGGCCCCCTGACCCGCTCTGACTCACGAAACCCACCATGACCCTTCTGATCTGCGGCCTGATCCTGTTTCTGGGCACCCACTCGGTGCGCGTCTTTGCCGATGGCTGGAGAACGGCTCAGGTGGCCAGACTTGGCCCCCAAGCCTGGAAGGGGCTCTATGCCGTGCTGTCGCTCGCAGGCTTTGTGCTGCTGGTCTGGGGCTACGGGCAGGCCCGCACCGAGCCGGTCGTGCTCTGGAATCCGCCGACGGGCCTGCGGCATCTCGCGTCGCTGCTGACCCTGATTGCCTTTGTGTTGCTGGCAGCCGCCTATGTCCCCGGCACCCGCATCAAGCGGGCGGTTGGCCATCCCATGGTCGCAGGCACCAAAGCCTGGGCGCTTGCGCACCTGCTGGCCAACGGCGCGCTGGCCGATGTGCTGCTCTTTGGTGGCTTTCTGGCCTGGTCGGTGCTGCTCTTCATTGCCTCACGCCGACGCGATCGCAAAGCCGGCACCGTCTATGCGGTGGGCCCGGTCTCGCGGGATGCGATGGCCGTGGTTGTAGGTGTTGCAGGCTGGGCGATCTTTGCGTTCTGGGCCCATGCCTGGCTGATTGGGGTGCGGCCCTTTGGCTGAGGGCCCTTTGGCTGAGGGCCCTTTGGCTGAGGGCTCTTTGGCTCAGCCTTCGCGGATGCCGATCACGATCTTGCCGGGTGCCTCTCGGGCCTCCAGCGCACGCAGGGCATCGATTGCCTGATCAAAGCTATAGCGCGCACCGATCAGGGGTTTGAAGACGCCCTGCGCGGCCAGGGCGTTGATCTCAGCCCGGATGGCCGGTGCTTCGTGCGGGCGCTTGCGCATCCACTCGCCCGCGCGCACGCCCACCACCGAATAGGTCTTGATCAGCACATGGTTGGCGGCCAGTGTGGGAATGCGACCGGCGGCAAATCCCACCACCATCAGGCGCCCGCCAAAGGCGATGCACTTGGTGGATTTGTCGAACACATCGCCACCCACCGGGTCGTAGATCACATCGGCGCCGGCCCCGCCCGTGATGGCCTTGACCTCGTCCTGGAAGGTGCCGCGCGAGGAGAGCAAGTGATGCGCACCCATGGGCTTGAGCAGTTCCATCCAGTCGGGGCGCGTGCCGGTGGCAATCACGCGGGCCCCCAGATGGGCGCCCAGCTGCACCGCGGCGGCGCCCATGCCGCCGGTGGCGCCATGCACGAGCACCGTCTCGCCGGCCTTGAGCTGGCCGCGCACCACCAGGGCCGCATGGGCCGTGACGGCACCCACCCGCCAGCCCGCGGCACTGGCCCAGTCCCAACCAGCGGGCACCGGCTCCAGGGCCGAGGCCGGCACGAGGTTGCGCTCGGCGATCGCACCCACCAGGTTGGAGAAACACACCGCATCGCCGGCCTTCCAGGCCGTGACGCCTTCGCCTACGTCGGTGATGACGCCCGCGCCCTCCATGCCCACCACATAGGGCACCTCGGGTTTGTGCTGATAGCCGCCGCGCGTCATGAGCAGGTCGGGGAAGTTGAGCGCCATGGCGCGCATCTGGATGGCCACCTGCCCGGGCCCGGGCGGCGTGGCGGTGCGCTCCACGAAGTGCAGGCCGGACAGATCATTGGACAGTGCATCGCACTGCAGGGCACGGTAGGTCGTCATGTCAGCCTCAAAAAGTCATCCAAAAATGGCCGTGGTCTGGTGGCTCACACCCACAGCCTGGCCATCGGCGGTCCATAGCCGCGCGGTCTGGCTGTTGTAGCCGTCGCCCGCATAGCGGGTGTCGGTCTGGATCATGACCCATTGCGCCGGATCGAACTGCATAGGGTCGAGCGGAAATTCAAGCAGCCAGGTGAGCGAGGCGCCCGGCGCGGCCCGATCAAGCATGGAGAGCACGGGCGAGGGCGGCAGATCGGCCAGCGCCACCAGACTGGCTTCGCGCAGCTCGGGGCTGAGCCAGGCCGAAGGGTCGATGGTCGTGAGGCCCGGCACTGCCTCGCGCAGCCGGGCCCACATGCGGGTGGGCCGCGGCGGGCTGGCGCTGAACATGCGCGCCCCGCCCGCCCAGCGCTGCTGATAGTGCTGCAGGAATTCCGGAATCCGGCCCGACGAGAAGGGCACTTCCTTGAGCGTGTTGAAGGGCCGCAGATCGTCGGGCATCGGCATGGGCAGCACCGCCACCGAGGGGCGCGTTGCGCCGTAGACCCCGACCAGCACGCCGGCCACTTCATCGCCCGCATGCAGATGGCACTGCACATGCGTGATGTTGCGCCCCTGCCGGATGACCCAGGCCTCGGCCCGGGTGGGTCCTGCCGGAATGGCTGCCACGAAAGTCATCTGCAGGGCGCGCAAAGGCAGCTGCGGACCCACGGCGGCACGCATGGCCCGGGCGGCAATCGCGCCCTGGATGCCACCAAAGGCGCCCCGACCCTGGGTCCAGTCCTGGGTCATGGCGGGTTCGTAGATGCAGCCTTGCAGGCCGAGTTCAGGGGCAGAGCGAATGGGGCTGGCGAGCAGTTCGGAAAAGGCAGGCATGGTTCGATCGAGGATGCCACAATCGTCCGCTCACCCCATTCCGGAGACCCAACCCATGCGCATCGAAACCCTGGCCGTTCATGCAGGCTACAGCCCCGATCCCACCACCAAGGCCGTGGCGGTCCCGATCTATCAGACCGTGGCCTATGCCTTTGACAGTGCCCAGCATGGCGCCGACCTGTTCGACCTCAAGGTGGCCGGCAACATCTACACGCGCATCATGAACCCGACCGAAGATGTGCTTGAAAAGCGCATTGCGGCGCTTGAAGGGGGTGTGGGCGCACTGGCCCTCGCCTCGGGCATGGCAGCCATCACCTATGCCATCCAGACGATCACCGAAGCGGGCGACAACATCGTCTCGGCCTCACAGCTCTATGGCGGCACCTACAACCTCTTCGCGCACACCCTGCCCCAGATGGGCATCGAGACGCGCTTTGCCGACGCCCGCAATCCATCGAGCTTTGCCCAGAAGATCGATGCGCGCACCAAGGCCATCTTCTGCGAATCGATCGGCAATCCGTTGGGCAATGTCACCGACTTTGGTGCCCTGGCCAAGATCGCCCATGACGCCGGCATTCCGCTGATCGTCGACAACACGGTGCCCAGCCCCTACCTGTGCCGTCCCTTCGAGCATGGCGCCGATATCGTGGTGCACTCGGTCACCAAGTACCTCGGCGGACATGGCAACAGCGTGGCCGGCGCGATTGTGGACAGCGGCAAGTTCCCCTGGGCCGAGCACAAGCAGCGCTTTCGCCGACTGAACGAACCGGACGTGAGCTATCACGGCGTGGTCTATACCGAAGCCCTCGGTGCGGCGGCCTACATCGGGCGCGCGCGGGTGGTGCCGCTGCGCAACATGGGTGCGGCCATCTCGCCCATGAACGCCTTTCTGATCCTGCAGGGCATTGAGACCCTGGCCCTGCGCATGGACCGGATCTGCGAAAACACGCTGGCGATCGCCAAGGTCCTGCAGAGCCATCCCAAGGTGGCCTCGGTCAATTACGCGGGTCTACCCGACCATCCGGAGCATGCTCTGGTGCAACGCTACATGGGTGGAAAGGCCTCAGGCATCCTGTCCTTCACGCTCAAGGGCAACGAAGGCCGGGTCGGGGGCGCGCGGTTCCTCGATGCACTCAAGCTCTTCACCCGTCTGGTCAATATCGGCGACGCCAAGTCGCTGGCCACGCATCCGGCCTCGACCACCCATCGCCAGCTCAACGCGGAGGAACTGGCCAAGGCCGGCGTGAGCGAAGGCATGGTGCGCCTGTCGGTAGGCATCGAGCATATCGAGGACCTGACCGCCGACCTGGAGCAGGCGCTGGCTGCGGTGTGACACCCCGCAGAGGTTGATCTTCGCGGCCGCGAGGTTATGATGGCTGCATGAATCGGGGCCTCATGACACCCGATCCCGGCCTCCAGGGGGGGGTCCGGATCACCGGAGACACCACGCACGCCTGCGGCGAAGCCGCCTTCAGCGTGCGTGAGTGGCTGAACGCGCGCGCGCTCTCGGCGCAATCCCGAGGCTGTGTACGCCACGATCGCTATGCAGGCGGTCACCACTTCACCCTGCAGCCCAAACCGGCCGCCGCCTGGGTACCCCAGTGCGACACCCTGGCCCTGCCTGAGCGACTGCGCATCCACCCCGAGAGCAGCGACACCGATCTCGAGATCGAGATCATGGTCGCCATGCTGATGGCCCCCGACGCTCTGGAGTTTCCGAGCTTCGAGGAGTTCGAGTCGGCGGTGCGGGTGCGCTGCAATACGGTCAGGGCGGCCCGCAAGGCTGCTTTGGCCTTTGACACCGAAGCCATCGAGCGGCCGGCCGAGTTCTGGACCTATACCGAGACCCGCGGCTTTACCCTGCGGCCGGGCACCGATCTGGTTCAGGCCCTGCGCAAGGCCACGCAGCCCGACGATCTCGCGCATGCCTATGCCTTCTCCTGCTATCGGGCCACCGAATATGTGCTGCTGCTGGCCATTGCCGAAGAGGCTGCACGCGCCCATCCCCAGCTGAGTGCCGCCCTGAATCGGCAGTGGGAACACCGGGCGATTCAGTCCGGCGAGTTTCATGATGTCTTCTTGCGCGAATACGGCAGCATGGACCGGCCCGTGCCTTCTCGCTATTACGTGCCAGGCGATCGGGTGTGGTTTCGCAACCCGGACCCGAACTCGGCCGATGCGCCGGGCTATGAAGGCTCCTGGGTGATCTACCTGGGCTCGGGCCAGTTCAACAACTTCTGGAAGACCAACGCGCATTTCAGCTTCGACAGCAAATGCGTCGAGGTCTATCACTGGCGTCACGGCGCCTGGAAAGACGCCGAAGGCCGCGTGCGCATCGATGAGGACGAGGTCGAGCGCCGCGTGCGGGCCACACTCGCAGACTCAGACGAGCTCGCCCGCGTGCTTGGGAAGATGCAGCGGCCCCGCGATCCACGGGGCGTGTATGACCAGGGCGGGTGCATTGATCGCACCCGCGAGTTCGTGCTGCACTTGCGCGAGGGCAGCAATCAGATCCGACTGCCCGAGCACTGATCGCCCCGACTCAGAGCTTGTTGTGGCTGCCATCGCACATCACGGGCTTGCCGGTGTGCTTGCAACCGCAGAAGTAGGCGGTCTTGGTTTCGGTGGCCGTGAACTTCACCGGCGAGAAATCGGTGCCCTTGTGGCTGCCATCGCAAAACGGCTGGCGCTTGCTCTGGCCACAGGAACACCACCAGTAATCCTTGCCGGCCTCAACCTGAACCGGAAACGGGGATTTTGCAGCGATATGGGGTGCAGACATGGCGAGGCTCCTGACGAAATGACCCTCATGGTATCGCCTTGCATGAAACGGGCCGCAAAAGTCCTGTGCGACACTTGCCTGCAGCGCGGCACGAGGCTGCCGCACCGGAGACCCAGATGCTGAAGTTCTATTACAACCTTGCCCCCAACCCCATGAAAGTCGCCCTGCTCCTTGAAGAGCTCGGCATGGACTACGACGCCATTCCGGTGGATACCCGCAAGGGCGAGCAGCACAGCGAGGCCTTCCGGCGCATCAACCCCAATGCGAAGGTGCCGGCCATTGATGATGAGGGCACCCTCGTCTTCGACAGCAATGCCATCCTGCTCTATCTGGGCGACAAGACCGGCCGCTTTGTGCCGCTCGATCTGTCGAGCGCCGAGCGCGGCCAGATGCTGCAGTGGCTGATGTTCATCGCAAGCGGCATCGGACCCTACTGCGGCCAGGCCGTGCACTTTCGGATCGCTGCGCCCGAACCCAAGGACTACGCGCTCAACCGCTACGACTTTGAAGCCCATCGGCACTGGAAGATCGTCGACGATCATCTGGCCAACAATCGCTACATGGTGGGCGAACGCTACGGCATCGTCGACATGGCCCTCTGGGGCTGGATCCGCCTGCTGCCCTATGTGCTGGGCATCGACAATCCCTGGGATCAGTACCCGAATGTCAAGCGCCTGCTCGACGAGATCAACGCAAGGCCTGCAGCTGCAGCCGTTGAGGCCCTGCGCAAACGCCATGCCTTCAAGGCCGAGATGGACGACGAAGCCCGTCGCGCCATGTTCCCGCAAAACGAACGCCTGCAGAGGACCTGAACATGATCCCCGTCTCCGTCCTTGACCTGGTGCCGGTGCGCCAGGGTGAAACCCCGGTCCAGGCCCTGCCCCGTGCGCTCGACCTCTGCCAGCATGTGGAGCGCTGGGGCTATCAGCGCTACTGGGTGGCCGAGCATCACAACATGGTCGGCATTGCGAGTTCGGCCACCTCGGTGGTGATCGGCTATCTGGCGGGCGGCACCCAGAGCATCCGGATCGGCTCGGGCGGCATCATGCTGCCCAACCATGCGCCACTGGTGATTGCCGAGCAGTTCGGCACCCTGGCCTCGCTCTATCCCGGGCGCATCGATCTGGGCCTGGGCCGTGCGCCCGGCACCGATCAGCTCACCATGCGGGCCCTGCGGGTGCATCCCGGTGCGGCCGAGCATTTCACCGACGACATCCAGACCCTGCAGTACCTCTTTGACGAACCGCAGCCCGACCAGGCCATTCGTGCGGTGCCGGGGGCGAGCACGCATGTGCCCATCTGGATTCTGGGCTCATCCACCTACGGGGCGCAGGTGGCTGCGCATTTCGGTCTGCCCTATGGCTTTGCCTCGCACTTTGCGCCGGCCGAACTCGATGCTGCCCTGCGCATCTATCGGGCACGCTTCAAGCCCTCGGAGCAGCTTGAGCGCTCCTGGGCCATGCCCTGCGTGAGCGTGCTGGTGGCCGACACCGACCGCGAGGCACGGCATCTGTTCACGAGCCATCAGCAGCGCGTGACCGACATGGTGCGCAACCGGCGCGGGCTGCTCGCACCCCCCATCGACGACATCGAGCAGTACTGGACCCCGGCCGAAAAGGCAGCGGCCAGTCGTATGCTCGAGTGCGCCTTTGTGGGCTCGCCCGATACGGTGCGTGGTCTGCTGCAGGACTTTTTGCAGCGCACGGGCGCCGACGAGCTCATGGTGAGCTGCACGGTGTTTGAGCATGCCGCGCGGCTGCGCTCCTACGAATTGCTGGCCGGCATTGCCCAGGAGCTTGAATCGGCGCGTAGCCCCGCGCTGGCGATGGCCTGAGGCCTGAGGTCAGTGATTGAGGTTGCGCCGGGCGAGCTCGGCGCGGTCCAGGCCAGGCTCTGCGGCCGACCTGGAACACCTTGACGGTCAGGCGCTTTTGAGCGCCGCACGCCGCTCGGCCTGCCCCGCCACCAGCCGCACCTTGCGCGGGGCCGCCATCCAGATGCAGGCAATCGCCACCAGGCCGGAGCCGATGCCCAGCCACCAGGCCAGGGTGTAGGTGCCGGTCAGGTCGTGCACCAGGCCGGCCACGAGCGGGCCCACCGCACCGCCACTGATGGCGGCGAACATGAGCGTGCCGAAGATGCTGCCGTAGTGCGGCCCTTCGAAGATTTCCAATGGAATCGCACCGAACACCGAGGTGAGGCTGTAGCCCAGCGCACCCTGGGCAATCACCATGAACCACATCAGCGCCGGGCTGGGCTGCTGCTGCAGCGCAATCAGTGCGGCGTAAGTGAGCACAAACCCAAGTGACCCGATGGTCCAGACAATCTCGCGCCCGAGCCGGTCGGAGAGCTGGCCGAGCGCGATCTGACCCGGAATGCCCACCAGCGCCACGAAGCCCAGTGCGAACGCCGCCTCGGTGGCATCAAACCCGATCTCGACCAGGTACTTGGTCTGATGAACCTGCACCATGTACCAGGCAAACAGCCCACTGAAATAACCGAGCGCCAGCCACCAGAAGCGCGAGGTGCGCAGGGCCCGGGCCAGGGTCCATTCGATGGTGGTCCAGGCGCGATCGACCACGGTATCGGGGCGAGCCGGGGTTGCGGTGGGCGTAGCCTTCTGTTCGCCGGAAGGCGCCGCACTCGCCCCATCGGGCAGCAGCCCCAGGTTCTGCGGACGCCGCTCGAGCAGCAGGGCAAGCGGGCCCAGGGCAATCAGCGCAAAGCTGCCCAGCGCAATGCAGGCGCTGCGCCAGCCGGTGGTCTCGATCAGCTGCTGCAGCAGCGGCAACAAGAAGATCGACCCCAGCCCCACACCCGAGAAGGCGATGCTCGACGCCAGGCCGCGCCGGCGCTCAAACCAGGCCGGCAGGAAGAGCGCCTGACAGGAGTAGCCCAGACACACGCTGCCTGCGCCCACCAGCACCCCGAGGGTGAGATAGAAGTGCCAGGGCTGGGTGGCGATCGTGGCCAGAATGAGCCCCCCGCCCGTGATCACGATGCCGATGAGCGACACCCAGCGTGGGCCGCGCGCATCCATGAGCCGGCCGAGCGGTGGGCTCAGAAAAGCCGAGATCAGAAAGCCGAACGAAAAGGCGCCGGCCGTCACGCCGCGATCCCAGCCGAACTCCTCCAGGATGGGCGGAAAGAAGAGCGAGAAGGCCGTGCGTGCATTGACGCCCACCGCCATGGTGATGAACACCACCGCCACCACGATCCATCCATAGAAAAACGGCAATCGGGCAGCGAAGCGGGAGAGCATGTCAGCGCTTGGGATCGAGAGCGTCGCGCAGAGCGTCGCCGAAGAGGTTGAAGGCCAGCACCGTGAGGAAGATGGCCAGCCCCGGGAAGATCGCCATCCAGGGCGCCTGGGTCAGGAAGCGCTGGGCCACATTGAGCATGGAGCCCCAGCTCGGTGAAGGCGGCTGCTGGCCCAACCCCAGAAACGAGAGGCTGGCCTCGGCAATGATGGCCGCCGCAATGGCGAGCGTGCCTTGTACGAGCACCGGCGGCGCGATGTTGGGCAGGATGTGGCGCACCAGGATGCGGGCCGGCGGGTTGCCCACCGCGCGCGCAGCCTCGACATAGTCTTCGGCGCGGGCCGAAAGCACCTGGCCACGCGCCAGGCGCACGAAGATGGGCGTGGCCGTGATGCCGATCGCAATCATGGCGTTGCCCAGGCTCGGCCCCAGAAAGGCCGCCAGCGCAATGGCCAGGATGAGAAAAGGAATGGCAAGCATGGCATCGGTCAGTCGGCTGATGATGGCATCGACCCAGCCGCCGAGGTAGCCCGCCAGCATGCCGATTGGAACGCCCGCCCCCACGGCGATGGCCACCGCGATCACACCGGCCGAGAGCGATGCGCGGCCCCCCCAGATGACGCGCGAGAGCAGATCGCGACCGACCTCGTCGGTGCCGAACCAGTGCGCTGCGCTCGGCGCCTTGCGCACCAGCGACCAGCTCGTGGCCAGCGGATCATAGGGTGCGATCCAGGGTGCAAAGACGGCGAGCAGCGCGACCAGGGCCAGCACCGTGAAGCCGAAGAGGGCCGCAGGCCGGCGCAGCAGGCTGCGCAGGGCCAGACGGGCGGGGGAATTGCGGCTGCTCATCTCAGGACCTCAGCCTCGGATTGACCAGCACATAGAGCACATCGGCCAGCAGGTTGAGCAGCACATAGACCGTGGCCGTGACCAGCACCACGCCCTGCACCACGGCGTAGTCGCGATTGAAGACCGCATCGACGATCAGCTTGCCAAAGCCCGGGATCGAGAAGACCTGCTCGGTGAGCACGGCGCCCGACAGCAGGGTGCCAAACTCCAGCGCACCCAGGGTGATGACGGGCGTGAGTGCATTGCGCAGTGCGTGGCGCAGCACCACAAAGCGCTCGTACAAGCCCTTGGCACGTGCGGTACGCACGTAATCGGCGCTCATGGCCTGCAGCATGGCCGAGCGCATGTGCCGCATCAACACGGCCGCAATCGCATTGCCCAGCACAAAGGCCGGCAACACGGTGGTGGCCAGCGACTGGCGCAGATCCTCAAAGGGGCTCACAAAGCCCGAGGCTGGCAACCAGCCGAGCTTCACCGAAAACAGGAAGATGAGCATGATGCCCAGCCAGAAGTTGGGCGTGGACAGTCCCCAGAGCGCAAAGACATTCGCACCGATATCCCAGCCGCTGCCCTTCCTGACGGCCGACAGGATGCCCGCTGGAATACCAATCAGCAGGGCAAAGAGCATGGCCATGCTCGCCAGCTGCAGCGTGACCGGGAGCTTCTCGGCCACCAGTTCGCTCACCGGCTTCTTGATGCGCATGGATTCGCCCAGATCCCCCTGCAGCACGCCAGCCAGCCAATAGCCGTATTGCACTGGAATCGGCTTGTCGAGGTGGTACTGCTCGCGGATCTGCGCAATGACCTCAGGGTCTTTTTCTTCGCCGGCCATGACCAGCGCCGGATCCCCGGGCAGCAACTGCTGCAGCGAAAAGATGATCACCGACACCAGGAACAGGGTCGGGATCAGTTGCAGCAGGCGACGGGGCAGAAAGTGCAGCATTCAGGCAAGGCTCCGGCCAGGCCCCTCAAGGACCTGGCATGCGGATGCGGTGAGTACGTTCGTGATTCAGCGCAGTGGATGGATTCGGGAGCTCACTTCAGCCGCAGATCGGTCACGCGGATCAGGCCATCGGGCATGACCTTGTAACCCTCCAGGCGAGTGCTGTGTGCAAACAGCAGAGCACGGTGGTAGAGGTAAATGACCGAGCCCTCGGTGAGCCACTTGGCCGCAAACTGCTCGTAGAGCGCCTTGCGCTCATTGAGGGCGCTGGTGGTGCGGGCCTTGTCGAGCAGGGCATCGGCAGCCGGGTCGCACCAGCGACCGTAGTTTTGCGGGCCCTTGCAGGAGGCAAACACATAGATGTTGCCATCCGGGTCGGTGCGCCCGCTCCAGGCCAGGAAGTACAGGTTGAAGTTGCCTTTCTCGGCTTCGTTGAGCGAGGTCGCGAACTCGGTCACCCGGATCTTGAGCTCGAAGCCTGCCTCGGCGGCCATGCTCTGCATCACCTCGGCCACGGCCCGGCTCTCGGGGTTGTTGGGCACCATGAAGTCGACCGCCACCGGGCCGGTGACGCCCGCCTCCTTGAGCAGCGCACGCGCCTTGGCCACATCGCGCTTGGGTACCGGGAACTTGGCCAGGTGGTACGGGTTCTGCGGATTGACCCACTGATTGCCCGGGCTCTGCAGACCATTGAAGACCACCTGATCGATGGCCTCACGATCAAGCGAGAGCTCGAGCGCACGCCGCACGCGGGCATCCTTGCCCAGCGGGGTGTTGGCCTTCTCGCCATTGCCCACATTGATGGTCACGCCCTGGTAACCCAGCTCGAAGCCCGTGGCGAGCTTGAGCCGGTTGTCCTTGCGGACTTCGGCCACATCGGTGGCCAGCAGCCGCTCGAGCAGATCGAGCTGGCCCGACTTGAGGTTGGCCAGCCGCACGGTGGAATCCTGGATGGGGCGGTACACAATGCGATCGATGTGCACGCGACCCTTGTCCCAGTAGTCGGCAAACTTCTCGACCACGATGCGGTCCTGAGCCACGCGCTCCACGAAGCGATAGGGCCCGGCACAGACCGGGGCATTGCCGAACTTGTCGCCCGCCGCGCGCGCGGCCTTGGGCGAGACCATCATGCCGGCCCGGTCGGTGAGCTGGGCCATGAGCGGCGCAAAGGGCGACTTGAGCACCAGGCGAATGGTGAGCGGGTCAACCACCTCAACCTTGTCGATGGCCGAGATCTCGGCCCGACGGAACGAGCCCTTTTCGGTGAGATGCCGCTCGAGGCTGAACTTGGCCGCCTCGGCATTGAAGGGCTCGCCGTCATGGAACTTGACGTTCGGGCGCAGCTTGATGGTGACGGTCTTGCCATCGGCGCTGGTCTGATGCGACAGCGCGAGTTGTCCGACGATGTTGAGCTTCTCGTCGATGTCGAAGAGCTTGTCGCAGATCGATGCGAACACGATGCGCCCGACATAGGTGCGGGCCATGGTGGGATCGAGCACATCGGGGTCTTCGGCCAGGCCGATGCGAAGCGCGGTCTGGGCAAGGGCGCCGGTGCTGGCCCCCAGAGCGGCCGCCAGGGCGAGGCCTCTCAGCGCGTGGGTCAGGGTCTTGTGCAAGGGCATGAAGGTTCTCCGGAAAACCGATATTGAAAATCGAACTCAGGACGGATGGTGCGAAGCGGGGTTGGGCGCTGACGGGGTTGCCTGAAGCGATGCAGGTGCCGCAGAGGACGCACCCTCCCGAAAGGCGCGCTGCAGGCGGGAGAGCGCCGGATGAACCGTGATGACGGATTCAACCGACGCCTGCTGCTCGAGCCGGGCCCAGTGCCAGCAAGCCACGCGCACGCCGTCGCCCGCATCCTGCAGCTGGGGCACCTGGGTGCGGCACTGTTCATCGGCATGAGGGCAGCGGGTGTGCACGGTGCAGCCGGGAGGCGGGGCCAGCGGGCTCGGCACATCGCCGCCCAGTTGCCGACGCTCGCGATCCTTCAGGTCGAGGCCCGGCACGGGCTGAGGCACGGCCGCAAGCAGGGCGCGACTGTAGGGATGACGGGGTGCGCCCAGCACCTGGCGGGCCGGGCCCACCTCGACCATGCGCCCGAGATACATCACCCCCACCTCGGTGGCGATATGCCGCACCACGGCCAGATCGTGCGAGATGAAGACATAGCCCAGGCCCAGGCGCTTTTGCAGATCGGCCAGCAGATTGAGGATCTGCGCCTGAATGGAGACATCGAGCGCCGAGACGGGTTCATCGAGCACGATGATCCTGGGCTCGGCCGCCAGCGCCCGGGCAATGGCCAGGCGCTGACGCTGTCCGCCCGAGAACTCATGTGGAAAACGCGTGGCCATCTCGGCACGCAGACCCACCTGGGCGAGCAGTTCGGCCACCCGTGATTCACGCTGCGCCGCCGGCACCACCTGATGCAGACGCAGGGGCTCGGCCAGCATGTCGCCCGCGCTCATGCGCGGATTGAGCGAGCCGTAGGGATCCTGAAAGACGAGCTGGATGCGACCGCGCAGCCGGCGCAGATGCGCGGCATCGGCCGTCAGAAGATTGTCCTTGCCCAGCTCGACGCTGCCCGCCGTGGGCTCGATCAGGCGCGTGACCAGACGCGCCACCGTGGATTTTCCGCAGCCCGACTCACCCACCAGGGCAAAGGTGCGCCCGGCCTGCACGTCAAAGTCCACGCCATCAACCGCACGCACCACCGACTGACCCCGCCCGAGCCACCCGGTGCGCACGGCAAAGTGCTTGACCAGTCCGCGGGCGCGCAGCAAGGGCTCAGTGGTCGTCATGACGCCGCCACCGTATCGATCTGCGCCGCCAGGGCCTGCAGGGGAGCGCGCCAGCAGCGGCTCCAGTGCCCGGGCTCCACTTCCTGCAGGGCGGGCACCTGCGTGCGACAACGGGCCTCGGAAAACGGGCAGCGGCTGGCAAACCGGCAACCCTCGGGCATGTCGGTCGCCGCAGGGACCAGACCCTCGATGGCCGAGAGCCGATCTTCACCGCCCGAGAGGCTGGGAATGGCGCCCATCAGACCCACGGTGTAGGGATGCTGGGGCATGGCAAACAGCGCCTTGACCGGCGCCTGCTCCACCACCTGGCCCGCGTACATCACCACAACCCGATCGGCCATCTCGGCCACCACGCCCAGGTCGTGGGTGATGAGCACGATGGCCGTGCCGAATTCGCTGCGCAACTGACGCATCAGCCCGAGCACCTGGGCCTGGATGGTCACATCCAGAGCCGTGGTGGGTTCGTCGGCGATCAGCAGGGCCGGCTCGCACAGCAGCGACATGGCAATCATGATGCGCTGTCGCATGCCGCCCGACATGCGATGCGGATACTCATCGAAGCGCTGCGCGGGCGCCGGAATGCGAACCCGCTCGAGCATGCCAATGACAGCCTCACGGGCCGCCTCGCGACTCAGGCCCCGATGACGGATCAGCACCTCGGACAGCTGCGCGCCCACCGTGAAGGCCGGATTGAGCGAGGTCATGGGCTCCTGAAAGATCATCGCCAGGCGGTTGCCGCGCAGATCCGCCAGGCTGCGGGCATTGAGCGTCAGCAGGTCCTGGCCTTCAAAGCGGATCTGACCGTCAATGCGAGCGGGCGGGCGGGCCACCAGGCCCATGATCGACAGGGCGGTCACGCTCTTGCCACAACCCGACTCGCCCACCACGCAGAGGGTTTCGCCGCGCGAGACCGAAAAGCTCACGCCATCGACCGCGCGCGCGAGGCCGGCATGGGTGGCAAAGCCCACGCGCAGGCCGTCGACTTCCAGCAGGGGCGCGGGCGTTGCGTCCCGCATGGGCGCACGATCCGAAGTGGCTGACGGGGTCATGCCGTCCGATCAATCGGCTGCGGTCCAGCCTGGGTGGCCTGATT